>Ga0172378_10001308_pt1 | contig 22870 bp, 20 predicted proteins | sample GrowelOW332metaG_FD_119755 | JGI IMG/M metagenome (GOLD analysis project Ga0172378, IMG submission 119755) | Groundwater microbial communities from an aquifer near a municipal landfill in Southern Ontario, Canada - Pumphouse #3_1 metaG | ecosystem: Environmental > Aquatic > Deep subsurface >... | reverse complement strand
GGTATCATTCCTCAATTTATGATTGACAATGGCTGGTGCCATACAGGATTAACTAAATTGGAGGTCGTGGGAGATATGTCAACTCGTAAGATGCGTATGGCAGAGCTTGCTGATGGAATTATAGCCTTACCTGGTGGGGTAGGTACGCTCGAAGAATTGATTGAAGTTATCACTCTGAAACAATTAGGATTGATTAATGCTCCTATTATTATCGTGAATATTGATGGCTATTATGGTCCTCTTCTTCAGATGTTTGAAAGGGCTATTGCTGAAAATTTTATGCATAAACGTCACAATGATTTATGGCAAGTAGCAAGTTCTGCTGATGAAGCAATGTCTCTATTGCTTGGACCACGAACATGGGATCCTTCATTTAAAAAATTTGCTAAGTTATGACATCTCTTGCCGTTCTTTTGCCTTATCTTCCCAAGGAGGATAATTGGATTGGTCTCACACTAATCTTTTGTCTCTTGATATCTGCTTTTTTTATAAAAACTACGCATGCTACCATCTTGCGTCAGATATTTAGTTTCGCCACTAAAAAAGAACGGGGTAGTCTTTTTGATCGCCAAAATGAGCCTTCTATATATGCTTATCTTTGGTATCAATTACAAGCTATTATTACTGTGTCTATTTCTGTCTATTTGATTCTATTTCGCTATTTAGATACTGATTATTTGATAACACAACGCTATGCTATTATGGGAACGATAATAGGGTGTTGTTTTTCCTTTCTGATTATCAAACGAATGATTTATGTTCTTTATGGTTGGATACTTATAGGGATGGATGGCTGTCGTAAGTGGTTGGCTTCTTATCGTCTCATTATTTCAGTAACAGGATTACTATTTTTAGCTTTTGATTTCTTTGCGATATATATGACATTTAGTTCTAAAATTGTTTTAATTTCATGTGTATTAATGTGGATAATAGTTAAATTATTGACGCTATATGCTTGGCTAAAACTTTTTAGCCTTCATTTTTATGGTGTATTGCTCATTATTCTGTACTTTTGCACGATTGAAATGCTACCTTACTATATTCTGTATCGATTAGCGTTTGGATTTTGATTGTATTACCTCTAAAAAAAGAAGACATTGGAACTAAAAAAGATACTAGTCTCGCAGCCTAAACCAGCATCTGACAAATCACCCTATTTCAGCTTTGCTGAAGAAAATAAGGTAGACGTTGTTTTTAGACCACTCATCAAGGTCGTAAGCGTCTCTACTAAAGAATTTCGTCAACAAAAGGTTTCTATCCTAGACTATACTGCAGTTGTCTTTACTTCTAGACATGCAGTAGATCACTTTTTTATGTTGAGTAAAGCTTTACGGATAGACTTACCAGATGATATGAAATACTTTTGTGTGAGCGAAGCTGTTGCATTGTATATACAGAAGTATGTACAATATCGTAAACGTAAAGTCTTTTTTGGCAATACTGGCCGTATAGATGGACTTCGCCAAACTATCACTAAGCATGATAAGGATTCTTATTTTGTACCTATGTCTGATGTGCACAAAGATGATATGCGCTTATTGTTAGAAGATGTAGGGGTGAAGTATGCATTAGCAGTTATGTACAAAACAGTAGACGCAGATTTTGAAGAAGGAGAAAAATTGGATTCTGATATGATTATTCTTTTTAGTCCTTCAGGATTGAGATGTCTATTAAATAATTTTCCTGATTTTGCAAATCTACATTTAAAAATAGCTACTTTCGGTGCTGCTACAGCTCAAGCTGTAAAAGAAGCAGGGCTGGATATCACAGTTGAAGCTCCTACTGTAGAAGCTCCTTCAATGGTGGCTGCTCTACAATTATATGTAAAGCAACTTAAGAAGGCTCATAAAGTAAAAAAATAAAGATAAAAAGTAATGAAGCTCTGCAAGGCAGAACGAATCCATAGTAAGAAATTAATAGATATTCTATTTTCAGGAGAACAGGAATCATTCTTTGTTTTTCCACTTAGAGTAGTGTATGGATCTGTAGATGCCCTTAATGATGAACCTTTTTCCATTTTAGTTAATGCTCCTAAAAAGCATTTTAAAAATGCGGTTGATCGAAATAGAATAAAACGTCAACTCCGAGAATCTTATCGCAAGCATAAATCAATTTTGCTTGATCAAGTTTGTGAGTCAGGTGGTGATGATGTTCATTATGCTATTGCTTTCTTGTATCAAGTACCTCAGATGATGTCTAGTGTACACATTGATAAGGTAATGGTCAAGGTTCTTCAAAAGATTGCAAGCACTATACGAGAAACTAAAGAAAAGGAATCTTGTTAGTTTTGAATAAATAAAATAGTTTTGATTATGGACTTTTAGGTCTTATTCGACGAGAGGGGTAGAATGAAAATAGTTAAACGAATATTCCATTTCATTAGACGATATCTATTATCGCCTATAAGGAGGTTACTTAACTATTTATTGATTGGTTTGGTACAATTTTACCGCTATTTCATTTCACCTATGACTCCACCGAGTTGTCGTTTTACACCTACATGCTCTCAATATGCTCTCGAAGCATTGCGGAAGTATGGACCTATCAAAGGTTTATATCTTGCTATCCGACGGATATTGAGATGTCATCCTTGGGGAGGTTCTGGATACGACCCTGTTCCTTAATCATTCACTGTTCTTTGAAATACGGTTTTTAAGAATCACTGTATATAATTGATAATAGAAAAGAAAATAAATGCGAACTACCAGTTTAATTAGAAGTCAAGTGATCTTAGATGTTCATAAACATGCACAGAAGGATGAAGTGCATAAACCTCAGGCTATATATAGTGTGATGCCTTCAGAGTTTGACCCTCAACCGGGGGTCTATTACACGATTGGTATTCACCCTTGGTATTTGGAAAATGCCGATGAAGAATTGGAACGATTAAAAGAGTTGATTAATCATCCTCAAGTTGTCGGAGTGGGAGAATGTGGATTAGATCCTCACAGTGAATTTGATCAGAAATTACAGCGAAAAATATTCTTCGCTCAGCTAGAGATAGCAAATCAATTTGGGAAACCAGTCATATTGCACATGGTTCGCCTGACACAATGGGCCGAAAAAGCGAAGACTGATTCTAAATTTAGTAATATCCCTGCTTGGATAATGCACGGTTATAGAGGTCGTTCACGTCCAGTATTGAATCTTGTGAAATTAGGATTCTATTTTAGTATTGGTTTTAAAGCGAGTGATGTATGTTCACTGTATGTACCTAAAGAGTTAATGCTCTTGGAATCTGATGAAGAAACTGCTTCTATGTACGAACACATAGAGCATATTGCTAAAGTCCGTAGTGAGGAACCGTATGATGTGGTTATAACTGCAAGAGAAAATGCTTCCAAAGTATTTTTCCCTGAAAAAGTAAAACTATAAAAATTTAAACTATGAATTTCGTAGAAGAATTGAAATGGAGAGGCATGATTCATGATATGATGCCAGGTACTGAGGAGTTACTAGCTAAAGAGCAAGTAACCGCTTATGTAGGTATTGATCCAACGGCCGACTCTCTACATATTGGTCACCTTTGTGGTGTGATGATGCTTCGTCACTTACAAAGATGTGGTCACAAGCCATTGGCTCTTATTGGTGGAGCAACTGGTATGATAGGAGACCCTTCTGGTAAATCGGCTGAGCGTAATCTACTTGATGAAGAGACTCTTCGTCACAATCAGGAGTGTATCGGTAAACAATTGGCTCTTTTCTTAGATTTCGATAGTAATGATTCTAACAAAGCAGTTCTAGTGAATAACTATGATTGGATGAAGAATTTTACTTTCCTTGACTTCGCTCGTGAAGTAGGTAAGCATATTACTGTCAACTATATGATGGCCAAAGAATCTGTCAAGAAACGTCTTAATGGCGAAAGTCGTGATGGACTTTCTTTTACCGAATTCACCTATCAACTTCTTCAAGGATATGATTTCTTACATCTAAACACTACGCTTAATTGCAAATTGCAAATGGGTGGTTCAGACCAGTGGGGAAATATTACTACAGGTACTGAGTTGATTCGTCGTACAAATGGTGGTGAGGCTTTTGCGCTTACTTGTCCACTAATCACGAAGGCTGATGGTGGTAAATTTGGTAAGACTGAAAGTGGAAATATTTGGTTAGATGCCAAGTATACTTCTCCTTATAAATTCTATCAATTCTGGCTTAATGTATCAGATGGTGATGCAGCTCGATATATCAAGATTTTCACTTCTCTAGATAAGGAGATAATTGAATCATTAATAGCAGAACATGCTGAAGCTCCTCATTTGCGTGTTCTTCAGAAGCGTTTGGCTCAGGAAGTTACTACGATGGTTCATGGTACTGACGAATATAATAATGCTGTAGAGGCTTCTTCTATTCTATTTGGTAAATCTACTGCAGATTCATTGCGTAAGTTAGATGAAGCCACTTTCTTGGCTGTATTTGAAGGTGTTCCTCAGTTTGAGGTCTCACATGCTTCAATAGATGCAAGTGTGAAGGCGGTAGATCTATTAGCTTCAGAAGCTGCTGTATTTTCATCTAAAGGTGAGATGCGTAAGTTAGTTCAAGGCGGAGGTGTATCTCTTAATCAAGAAAAACTAGAATCTTTCGATCAAGAAATAACGACAGCTGACTTATTGAACGATAAATACCTCTTAATTAAACGAGGAAAGAAAAACTATTTTCTTATTATTGCTAAGTAAAAAGTCCTTAATATTCTTTTTTTTATTGCTAAAATAAAGAGAGAATATTAAATTCTAAAAAAAATATTGCAAATATTTGGAGGGATTAAGATTTAACCTTATATTTGCATCGCTTTCAGAAAAGGAAGAAAAGGCTGGTTCCATGGTGTAATGGTAGCACTACAGTTTTTGGTACTGTCTGTTGAGGTTCGAATCCTTGTGGAACTACTTGGTAAAAGCGTCATTCATTGATTTCAATGAATGACGCTTTTCTTTTTATCTAGGGGATCTTATAAATTTTAACCTATTAAGGTAAAATAGGATGAAGACTATTACCGTCCTTATCAACAGGATATTTTGCTCCTTCTTTATTAAGTTCAGTTATCATTTCTTGAACCATAGCGTATACCTTTTCAGGGTATGTCTTTTCTAAATGACAAGTCTCAAAAGGGTCTGCTTTTAAGTTATATAGTTCATAACCTGGTTCCTTTGGAGTTTCAGGATTGTATTTATAGATAAGTTTCCAATCATTGTTTCTCCATGTGGTGAAGTAACTGCCTCTATGTTGATGCGGAAAGTGCATTAATACGGTTGTGGGATGCTGAGCATCATATTTACCCTGCAACATTTTGATCATTGAGAAACCATCTATTATATGTCCTTTTGGGTTCTTAGCATCAGCCCATGAAAGAACTGTTGGGAATACATCGTTTACTGTGACGGGCTGTGTGACGATAGTATCTTGAGCAATTTTCCATTTTGTTTGTTGTGGGGTATTTGCATCTATTGCAGCCCAACTAACGATACACGGTACACGTGTTCCTCCTTCATATTCTGTCCCTTTCATTCCTTTTAATGGTGCAGATGCTCCATATCCTCGTTGTTCACCAATAAATGCTGTAGAACCATTATCACCAATAAATAATATTAGTGTGTTCTTTGCTATCTTTAAGGCTTTTAGATGCTGAATGATATCTCCTAGAGACTTGTCCATACCTTCAATAAGGGTAGCAAATTTTTTGGTAGATTCGTTTATAGGTGTATCCTTATAGTGACCAGCAAATCGTTTATCCGTCATGAATGGTGTATGTACTGCATAGTGTGCCATATATAGAAAGAATGGTTTTTTCTCTGCGATAGATTTGCTTATCTCTTTATTAGCCTCGAGGGTAAGAGCTTCTGTAAGGAAGATATCCTTTCCTTCATATTGTTTAAGCCCTGGAACAGCTCTACTTTTATTCCCGTGGATACTTCCGAATCCATCTGTACCTAGATAACTTCCTGGTTGGCCTATTGAACTACCAGCTATATTAACATCGAATCCGACATTTCGAGGGTCTTCTCCTTCGTGGTCAAAAGGTGCAAAATGTGCTTTCCCTACATGAATGGTTTTATAGCCTTGGTTATGCAATATCCTTGGAAGAGTAACGGTTTCTTTATTGATACCTTCCCAATTCCAATCATAAGGACCATAGGTATTACGATTATTATTTTCTGATTTAATCCAATTGGTAGTCCCATGTCTGGCTGAATTTTGGCCCGTCATGATAGATGCACGAGTAGGGGAACTTACACTTTGTGCATAGAAAGTGGAGAAACGGATGCCTTGATGAGCTAGTTTCTCCATATTTGGTGTACGATAAATATTATTGAGCGGATAACGAACAGGATTACCATTGCAATCTGTTAAAAAGGGCAAGGAAGTATCCATGACACCCATATCATCGACTAAAAAGACGATAATATTAGGCTCGGCAGTTTGTTTCTGGGCATGAATAAAAGGGGACACTAGTAGTAATCCTCCCAATGTCAGAAAAGAATTGTTTAGCATAACTATTCTGTTTTATTTTAGAGTCATAAAGATTATTTATTTATTTTTGATAATTTCAAGTTCAGATTTGAGCTCCTTGACGATTTCCGGATATTCTGCAGCTACATTAGTATTTTCTAGAATATCTTTTTTCATATTGTATAGTTGAATCTTAGATTTATCTATTTGATTAGATGAACTTGCTGGGCTCCAACCACCTGAACCATAACAGTCAATCAATTTCCAATCACCTTTTCGGATGGCGAATTGGCCGCTTATTGAATGATGTATGATAGCATGTTCTGTCTTTTCTTTTTCAGGATTTAATAAATAGGGAAGGAAGCTTTCTCCATCTAATCCTTGCCTAGGTCCTTTCTTTACATCAAGAATGTCAGCTAGGGTAGCGTATATATCTGTCATACAAGTGAGCTGGTCAGTACTTTCTCCACCTTTGAGCCTATTCCCCCACTTCACGATGAAGGGAATGCGATGTCCACCATCGTAAGCATCGGATTTCATTCCTCTTCGGTTAGCATTGGCACGGTGTTGGAATTTTTCTATATCATCGAGAGTCCAGTGTGAACCATTATCACTCGTAAAGATAACAATTGTATTGTCATCAATATTCAGATTATTAAGTACTGTTTCGATTTGTCCCACCATATCATCTACCATGCATATATAGTCTCCATATATGCCTACTTTAGACATCCCACGATATTTTTCTGTTGGAAGCCAAGGTGTGTGAGGTGCATTTAGTGGAAGGTATAACAAGAATGGACGTTTCTGGTCTGCATTTGTTATGAACGCTTTTGCTTTATCTATAAATGTTTGTAGTACATTCTCATGGATAAATCCTGTAGCTGCATCACCTGCTCTATAAAATAGTCCTCTTTCTGTATTGATCCCTTTAATTTTTTGCATAGGGAGATTCGTAGCTTTATCATTTTCTATAAAGACATACGGAGTAATGTCTAATGAAGCCGGAATGATATAGCTATAATCAAATCCATAATCCACTGGAGTTCCTTTGATTGAAGCACTGTAATCCACATTCTCTGTATTTTGGGGGTCTAATTGGTTGCCGCCTTCAGTTAAAGGTAAAGAAGTCTCTTTTTTTGTCCATCCCAAACCAAGATGCCATTTTCCGATACACGCTGTTTGATAATTTTTTTGTTTGACTAGTTGAGCTATAGTGCTTACACTGTCTTCAATCAATGGATCCTCATAACCAGAAAGAACTCCACTTTTTAGTCGCGAACGGAAGCAATAACGGCCCGTAAGCAAACCGTAACGAGTAGGAGTACTTACTGCAGAATTGGAATGTGCATCATTAAAATTCACTCCTTCTTGGACTAGTTTGTCTAGATTGGGTGTTGGAATTTTAAATTCAGGATTGTTGGCATTAATGTCTCCATATCCCATGTCATCTGCTAAAATTACAATGACATTAGGATCATTGTTTTGGTCTTTTTTTGTTTGTTCCTGACAACCTACCGTTCCAAAGGGAAGGAGGAGTCCTGTACTCAAAAGGAGTACATTGGTTTTATCTCCTTTAATTAAATGCTTATTCATAGTGTTTAAAAATTATGTTTTTATCAAGTAATAAGAGTTTTCAGTTACAAGTGGTGCATAGGGTCAATAAAAGAGGTGTAATTTTCAGCAAGTCCAAACTGTTCAGGATAAAGGATAATCAAAGAAGCCTTTTTGAGGTAACGATCAATTTGTTCAGGTATTTCTTCGAAGCTACTATCATAAGATAGGCTACCTTTACGAGCACTGATGATTACCATCAATTCATTTTCTTTAATGATACCCTCTCGATTATATAATTCGCTCCATTTAGTAAATAGATGGAAAGAAGGTTTAAAGTCTGGATGTGTTTTCTTGAGATATAATTCTATGCTATTTTTTGTCTCTTCTACTAGATACATTCTTACCTTACTCGATAATTGCTCACTGATACTAACCAATCGGTCTATCCATTTTGAAAATCCATGTTCAAATTGTGCCTGAGCTGGAACAAAAACGACTATCTGTGAGATGTTATTGATCGTATTCACGGGTCGTACGACCATTATCTGACGAGGGACCCGCGAGAGTAAGTTATCAGTAAAATTACCCCAGAAACGATCTGACATCTTAGACTTTTGATGCAATCCTATCAGAATATCACTCGCATTAAATTCAGTTGTGGTATGTACGACTCCTGTGATTATATTAGTACTGACTCGGTTTAGAGTAGACATCGGGATATCCACAGCAGCAGCCATCTTGGTTGCTTTATCAAGAATATGTTTAGCAGTCAATCTCTTGCGAGGGTCTTTGGAAGTATCGCTACTAACATGAAGTCCGATCAATTCTTTCCTGTCATTTGGTTGATGGAGCAAGATGGCTAATTGAGTCAGTGGCTCTACTGTTTGAGGATTGGAATATGCGATGAGAATACGTTGTTCCTCTGTGCCACGATTGATACCAGCTTTACTCTGATCAGCTAGGGCTAATCTACGAGCTGCATTTTCTGTAGCTAGTGAACTTATGATGCTAGAGACTAGAATCAATATAATCATAGCATTGAGGATATTATCTCCAATAAGCATTTGTCCAGGAGCTACTTCTATATGTGTACCCACTAGCAACATTGCAAGTGCGCAAGCGGCATGGGCATTGGTCATACCGAAAAACATCATACGACTGGCGGAATTGAAACGGAATAATTTCTGTCCAGCCCATGCAGCTAACCATTTGGTTCCTGTAGCGATGATGACTAGGAATATGATAACCCAAAGGGTAGCAGGATCAACGAAAAGTAATCGTAAGTTAATCATCATACCCACTCCGATTAAGAAGTAAGGGATGAATAGAGCATTACCAACAAATTCGATACGGTTCATCAAAGGGGATAGGTGAGGTATCATAGGGTTAATCACTAGTCCAGCCATAAAAGCTCCAAAGATACCTTCTAACCCTGCAATCTCTGCCAATGCAGCACTCAAGAAAAGCAGAGCTAAAATATAGATATATTGTAAGATGTTATCTTCATATCGTTCGAAAAACCATTTGGTTAGACGCGGGAATCCGTAGATAACGATTCCCATATAGACTATAAACTTACCAATAAATTTGAGCCAATAAGAAAATCCATCTTCAGGGCTGAAGTGACCAGCTATACCCGCAAGGACTATTAAAGAGACAAATAAAGCGATGACGGTACCTCCAATAGATATGACAACACTAGGATGTTTGGTTTGTCCGTAGCGCCCTACAATTGTGTAGGCTAGTAGGGTATGCGCTCCAAATATGGCACCTATAAGTGTGCTGACCCAAAATGAATAGTCTATTACATACATACAACAGACTATGGTTATGACAAATGGAATAAGGAAGGTTAGTAAACCGAAGATGATGCTCTTTGATCGATTCTTTATCATCCCATCCATATCTAGTTCCAGTCCAGCCAGAAACATGATATATAATAAGCCAACTTGTCCAAAAAGTTCGAAACTATCATCTCGTACTAATAAATTTAGTCCATGTTCACCTATTAAAACACCCGCCAATATCATTCCGATAATATGTGGGATCTTTAATTTATTAAGTAACATGGGGGTGAGAAGTATAATAAGAAGAACAAGAAAAAATATCCAAGTATGGTTTGTTATAGGTAAACTTAAAAGGTCGGCGGTTGAATGCATAGTTCTATATGTGTATTTTAGTTAGGCAAAAATGTCACTAGCTTCAAAATTAATTAAAAAAAGCGGAATATTCTAGCAAATTGTTGTATTTTTGCAGTTATATCTTTACAAAAAAAATATATCCTAAGAGAAGTAATTATCATCATTAAAGCAAAAAAGTAAACAATTATGAATGTAGCTATCGTTGGCGCCAGTGGTGCCGTAGGCCAAGAGTTTTTAAACATTCTTGAACAAAGAGAGTTCCCTATTGATCAATTAGTTTTATTTGGTTCCAAACGTAGTGCTGGAACTTCTTATATGTTTAAAGGGAAACAGCTGACGGTCAAATTACTTCAACATAATGATGATTTTAAAGGAATAGACATCGCATTTGCCTCTGCAGGTGCTGGTACTAGTAAGGAATTTGAGAAAACAATCACAAAATTTGGTGCACTGATGATTGACAATTCTAGTGCTTTCCGTATGGACAATGATGTCCCATTGGTTGTTCCTGAAGTTAATGGAGATGATGCTTTCAACACCCCTAGAAATGTGATAGCTAATCCAAACTGTACAACTATACAGATGGTGGTTGCATTGAAAGCTATTGAGAATCTATCTCATATCAAACGAGTTCATGTTTCTACTTATCAGTCTGCATCAGGTGCTGGAGCTGCTGCCATGAAAGAACTATACACACAGAGTAGTCAGTTCTTGGCAGGTGAGGAAGTAACTGTCGAAAAGTTTGCTTACCAGTTGGCTTTTAACTTGATTCCTCAAGTAGATGTCTTTACAGAAAATGGCTATACCAAAGAGGAAATGAAGATGTACAATGAAACTCGTAAGATTATGCATAGCGATATCGAAGTGAGTGCCATGTGTGTTCGTGTGCCTGCTCTTCGTGCTCACAGTGAAAGTATCTGGGTCGAGACAGAACGTCCTATTGATGTAAAAGAAGCTCAAAATGCTTTTGCTAATGGAGAAGGTCTTGTACTTATGGATAATCCAGAGAAACAGGAATATCCGATGCCATTTTATTTATCAGGCAATGATCCTGTTTATGTAGGTCGTGTACGTAAAGATATTAGCAACCCTAATGGACTTACTTTCTGGACTGTCAGTGACCAGATAAAAAAGGGAGCTGCCCTCAATGCCGTACAAATTGCAGATTATTTGATTGCTAACGGTTTTAAAGCTAAATAAGTTCGTTAGTACTTATCTATATTACTTAAAGAATCCCCGTACACATTCTATAATGGAATATATACGGGGATTCTTATTCTTTTTAATGCTTATTTCTCAGGCAAATCTAAATCTGCTAAAGATAACCTCAATAGCACAGAATTGTAATAATGTGGATTCCCAGTTACTTCCTTTCCTAAAAAAGGAGCTCTTGGAAATTCTTGTATCTCATCATTCAATTCGATTTCTGCCAAAGTAAATCCTTCCAATTTCCCATGAAATTCATCGACTTCATAGGTGACTCCTTGGTAGGGAATTAGATAGCGAGTTTTATCTATTGTACCTTTAAAGCATAATTTTAGCAATTCATTGGCTTCGGATAGTGGAATTCCTTTTTCCCATTCATATCGGCTAAGTCCATCAAGAGAACTATTTCCTTTAATCGTTAGGAATCCTTTTTCGTCTCTGATACGAACACGAACTGTCACTCCTGGTTGAGTAGGCATATATCCTTGGATAATATGACTCGATGAAGTCGCTAATTCTTTGAAAGGTCCTTTTAGAAGAAATTTACGTTCAATCTCCAACCCCATAGCTTGCTCTCTTTACTGGTTTAATGATACGATTACCATAGAGGCAATAGCGAGGATAATCAAGGCGATAAATATACCTCTTACGACGCGTAAGCCTTTTCTTTCTTCTCTGTTGCTATGATGAGCAGAGCCTTCAGATTCTTTGCTGTGGTCAGTTTTTGTTTTTACTTTCATTCTGTTACTCATAATCTTTGTACTTTTAGGTTATACATATATTTAATTGTTTTTGCTTCCTCCAAATTCCATTAGATAAGCTTTGATAAATGCATCTATCTTTCCATTCAACACGCCATTAACATCTGACGTTTGGTAATTGGTCCGATGATCTTTTACTCGTCTATCATCTAAAACATAACTTCGAATCTGTGAACCCCATTCTATTTTTTTCTTACCAGCTTCTACTTCACGTTGTTTAGCTAGTCTCTTCTGTAATTGTTTGTCATACAAGAGAGAACGAAGGTGTCTCATGGCATTTTCTCGATTGTCCAATTGAGAACGCGTTTCAGTATTTTCAATTAACAATTCTTCTTCAACTCCTGTTTCGGGGTCTTTATATTGGTAGCGTAACCTGACTCCTGTCTCTACCTTATTGACATTCTGTCCACCAGCACCTCCACACCTAAATAAGTCCCAAGTCACACATGAGGAATCCACTACGACTTCTATAGTATCATCCACAAGTGGAGTGACAAATACAGAAGCAAAAGACGTCATTCGTTTTCCTTGTGAATTGAAAGGAGAGACCCGTACTAGACGGTGTACACCATTTTCACTTTTAAGAAAGCCGTAGGCATAATCACCTTCGATTTCAATAGTACATGTCTTAATACCCGCATCATCTCCATCTTGAAGCGTGGTAATTGTTACTTTGTATTTATTTGACTCTGCCCATTGAAGGTACATGCGCATTAGCATCTGTGACCAATCTTGGCTTTCGGTACCTCCAGCTCCAGCATTTATCTTGAGAGAACAACTCATCTGATCAGCTTCTTCTTGAAGCATATTTTTCATCTCGAGTGCTTCTATCTTTTCTAAAGATTTCTGATAGGCTTGGTCTACTTCCTCTTCAGTAACTAATTGCTCTTGGTAAAATTCGAGAGCTACATTTACTTCGTCAGTTAAGGCATCTACTTCTTCGTACTCTTCAATCCATCGCTTAAGAGTTTTCACTTTTCGCATCTGAATTTCTGCTGTTTTTCTATCATCCCAGAATCCAGGTGTTTGAGTACGTAACTCTTCTTCTTCTATTTCAATTCGTTTTCTAGGGATGTCAAAGGTACCTCCTCAGCGCATCCCGGCGTTTTATAATATCTTTTTGTTGATCTAAAGTTATCATTTGGGTCTATTATTAATTTAATACATTTTGTTAATCTCATCAGCGTAGTTGCGCGCAATCACAAATCGTTTAATCTTCATCGTGTTGGTCATTTCACCGCGTTCCATACTAAATGGCTGTTCGAGTAGAGTGAAGCGTTTTATTTGTTCGTAGTGTGCCAATGACTGTTGCAAAGTTCCAATACGATTAGCAAACAACTTCAGAATCTTCTTATTTATTAGTAATTCTGACATCGTCTGGTCTCCTAAACCATGTTCTTCAGCCCATTTCTTGACTAAACTATACTCAGGGACGATTAATGCAGATGCATATTTTCTTTGGTCAGCGATTATAGTTATCTGGTCAATATATTTATCTACGACAAGTAAAGATTCTATTGATTGGGGAGCTATATATTTCCCATTTGATGTCTTGAACAAATCTTTGAGTCGTTCTGTAAGGAAAAGTTCCCCTTGCTCATTGAAATACCCAGAATCACCTGTATGGAACCAGCCCTCTTGATCTATTGCTTCTGCTGTTGCTTTTGCATTGTTGTAGTATCCTGGAGTAATAGAATCTCCTTTTAGAAGAATTTCATTCTCTTTCCCTATTTTTACTTGTGTGTGCGGCAATGGAAAACCTACTGATTCTCGTGAGTAAACCATCGGATCAGTGAAACTAACAGTTGCAAGTGATTCAGTAAGTCCATAACCTATCAAAATAGGTAGCCCCACGCCATGTACAAAGTCATGAATCTCAGGAGACATTTTGGCTCCTCCAATAGGGAATAGTCGTCCATTTTCTAATCCAACAGTTTCCTTTAGGAGTGAGTAGATTGTCTTTTCGTACATTTTGTACCTTAGGCGTAGTGTTAATGGAGGTTTTTTACCAACTCGAAGATAATCAATATTGACTTTTTTACCAACTATTATAGCATCATTCATGAATTTCTTCTTGATGCCAGTTGTTGAATTTATTTTGTCTTGTACTCCAGCATAGAGTTTTTCCCAAAATCGTGGTACACTGCACATCAATGTAGGACGAATTTCTTTGATAGCTTGTTGTACCTTCTGAGGGACTAGATTAATACAGATAGTAGCTCCTGCATGAAGACATAGATAAGTCCATGCTTTCTCAAAGATATGAGTCAGTGGCAAGAAGTTAAGTGATATATCTGTATCAAAAATAGGGACAGTTGCATCATGATCTCTAAAAGCAGCTTGAAATGATTTATGCAATAGGATGACTCCTTTTGGATTACCAGTGGTTCCTGAAGTGTACATTATACATGCAATATCCTCTTCACAAGCTTCTTCTGTTCGCTGTTTGACTAACTTTTCATTGGTCTCGTTTTGACCATGTAATAGAAAATCATCAAAGTAGAAAGAGATATTATCTTGTGCATTTCGTTTTACTTTTTTACTAAAAATAACGATGTGCTGAAGAGATTTGCATCTCGATATAATACTAAAGGCAGTATCATATTGTTTTTGTTCTCCCACAAATAGGGTGCTGATATTTGCATCATCAACAATGTATTGAGTTTGAAGGGGTGAACTTGTGGCGTAGATAGGAACCGTAATCAATCTATTTTCATATGCTGCAAAGTCAGCATAGATGTATTCAGGCATATTTTGAGAAAATACACCAATAGTTTCCTGTTCTTTCATGCCTAGTTCAGCGATAGCTAAAGCTACTGAATGAGTTATCTCATTCACTTTGTTCCATGAAATAGGAATCCACTTATTAGTGGAATAATTTCGATATTTCATACAAATTCGGTTACCATACTTGGTAGCCTGTCTTTGGAACATGGTGGCAAATTTGTCGTATTGCATACTATTTCTGTTTAGTTAATACTTTACAAAGATATCTTTTTATATTAGGAAAATAGTATATTTGCGTCTATAATTAATACGCCATCATGAATAAGAGTCAATATTTAGTTAAGGAAGCAACTGATTTACTTCAGTCTATAATACGTATACCATCGTTTAGCAGAAAGGAAGAAAAGGTTGCCGATTTTCTACAGACCACTATAGAATCATATGGTTTAGAGTCCCATCGAAAGGGAAATAATATCTGGACTATATCCTCTAATTTTGATTCTTCTAAACCGACTATCCTTCTCAACTCTCATCAAGATACCGTTTATCCTGTTGATGCATGGAAACGACAACCTTTTACTCCGCTCATCGAAGAAGATAGGTTATATGGTTTGGGTAGTAATGATGCTGGAGCTAGTTTAGTTAGTTTGCTCTCTACATTTAGAGTGTTAATTAGAAAAGAACAACCATACAATTTGATTTATTTGGCTAGTTGCGAAGAAGAGGTTTCTGGTAAAGATGGGATAGAATTGGTCTTATCTGAATTGCCTGAAATTTCTTTTGTTATCGTTGGAGAACCTACAGGAATGTCTCCTGCTATTGCAGAAAAAGGATTGATGGTCCTGGATGTTGTTGCTCATGGAAAAGCAGGTCATGCAGCCCGAAATGAAGGGGTTAATGCTATTTACAAAGCTCTTGAGGATATTCAATGGTTTAGTCATTTTAAGTATGATAAGACGTCTCCTTTGCTTGGTGACGTGAAGATGACAGTAACTCAGATTGAAGCAGGTACGCAGCACAATGTAATACCCGATCAATGTAAATTTGTAGTGGATATCCGGAGTAATGAATGTTATAGCAATGAAGAAATTTTTCATATTATAAAAGAGCAGATTACGGAAAGCGATGTAACTGCCCGTTCTTTCAGACTCAATTCTTCTAAGATAGATCAGTCACATCCTTTTGTTCAGCGCTGTGTAGAAGCTGGTTTAGTTCCTTATGGTTCACCGACACTCAGTGACCAAGCGCTTTTGGATATTCCTTCTCTTAAGATGGGACCAGGTGATTCTGCTCGCTCTCATACTGCAGACGAATATATTTGTCTTTCAGAGATGAAATCTGCTATCCCTCTGTATGTCTCTCTTTTAGATGGCTTACACTTTTGATAAGCTAGCCCTTATCTAATCCATGATTCAGGGTTAATCAAGGTAGTGCCTTTCCTTATTTCAAAATGAAGGATTGCTTTATTGTCTCTAACTGGATCTATATAGATTTCACCAAGTGTTTGTCCTATTTTTACGTTATCTCCTGCGTTGATATTTACTGTCTTAAGATTACAGTAAATTGTTCTGTACTCTCCATGTTTAATGATAATGTTGAGAAGTCCGTTAAGTGGAAATATAGCTGTTACTTCTCCATCAAACACACTCCTAGCTTTCGCACCTTGTTCCCCTTTTATGATAAGGCCTTTATTATCCAACGTGATAAATTGTAAGCCATTTACAGCATAAGTTCCAAAATGCTGTAGTATCACATGTTCTCCAGTAATTGGGTAAGGCATTTTCCCTTTATTACTTACGAAAGATCCAGAGAGTTTATTAATCTCCTCTATTTCCTGCCTATTTGTTTTAGAATAAATCGTCTCGTCATTTTTAGGTTGACTTTTTGTTGTCGATTTTGAAGATGTAGCCTCAGGATTTCTTTTCGCTATGTCTGCTTTTGCTTTTCGTTCTCTTTCTTTTCGAACAGCTTCTGCTCGTTGTATTTCTAGTTTTATTTGCTTATCAATCTCTTCATTCAAGACATTTGCTTTACGCTGTTGAACTGATATTTGTTCTTTTATGACTGACTTTTTCTTGTTCAATCTTTTAATTAATTGATCTTGTTTCTCATGCGATGCCTCTAGCTTTTTTTGTTCAATAGTATGTGACTTTATTAGTTCACCCATTTCTTTTTTAGCTTCTTCTAATTCTGTTTGCCTTTTAAAGAGTTCAGCTTGTTTTAGTTGGATTTCTTGAGCTTGGCTTTTCTGATAATTAGCATATTCCATCATATAGCGGAGACGACGAATCATCTGATTAAAACTATCAGCAGAGAAAATGAAGATCATTCTTTGTTGAATAGAATGTTGTTCTCTTACATAGCGAAGAGAACTAGCATATTTGTCTTTGCACTCTTTTAGTTGACTTGTCAAGTCTTCTATCTTTCTCGTAAGTGTGTTTACTTCTTTCTCTAAAGCTACTTGGTTTTCATTTATCTTTTTTATAAACTTATTTTGTTCGTTAATCTGAGCTTCTATATTTAGTAACTCATTTAACTCTTGACCTACCGTTTTCTCTGTTGATTTGAGTAAAGAGGCACTTTGAGATATTTGCTCTTGAAGCGTATTTCGTTCGTTTTTTAGTTTGTTTATTGTAGCATTACTTTGTCCCCAAATAGCAGAAGTATGGAGACACATGAATAGAATAATCAATAGGAGGTAAAGTTTGTTCTTATGTTTATTATATTCAATCATATATTCAATTATTTAATCTTTTATTTCTAAGTATTCTTCAAGAGACAGTTCTTCATATCTGCTAGATATCGTTGTGATGTGCCATATAAATGGTTCGTCTGATATCTGATAAAGAGTCACTTCAGTGTCACTCATGATAGGACATCCCAATGTTGAAGCCTTAACTATAGCTGTTTCTTTTGTACTCAATCGCCATAACTTTTTCTCGGTTTTCTGAAGGGAATAGTTTGAAGCATGAGCTGGGTCAAATTTGTTAGCGAACAAAAAAGGAGTCGTCTTGACATAACACTTATGTATTCGGTCAATCATCAGTACTGAATCTTGAGTAAGTACGATACGCATCATCTCATTACCAACTATTGGTGCTCTAAATGACAACTGCAAATCTGTTCCTTGTGTCAATTTCAGCAGTCCCTTTACCTTTTGATTGTCTCGAGGTAAAATAGCACTAAATTGTGCACTTAACTGTTTTGTCTTTTCTGTTGGAATTGGCGTAAAAAAAGTCATTCTGCTACTCGCACATCCTCCTAAGAAGAGAGCTACACATAAAAGTTGTCCTATTCGTAAGAAATTTCGTTTCGATATAGATGAGTGCAAAGTAATCATAAGCCTATCTAATATAACGTTTCATCTTGACCTTTGTCTTGAGCATCTTACCAGTGCCCCCCTTTGCTAATGCTTGTTCCCAGAATTCAATGGCTTTCTCTTTCTCATTGTTGAAGTAATAGATATCTCCAGCATGCTCCAATACATCAGCTGATAAGGTTTTTTCATCACTATGTTCAATTGTTTGGTCTATATACATCTTCGCTTGGGGATATTTTCCTTGCATAAACAAGATCCAAGCGTAAGTATCAAGATAAGTCGCATTTTCGGGCTCCTTCAAGATGGTTTGATGACTCAAATCTTCCGCTTTGTCCAAATTTTCGTTTTCCAATGATAAGAAATAGGCATAATTGTTCATCACTCCTACATTACTCCTATTTAATTGAAGCGCTTTATCATAAGAGTCGAAGCATTTTTTGTTTTCCCCCTTCTCATGATAGGCATCTCCCATTAGCGTATAGACATCGGAGAGAATTTCTTTACGGATTGTCTTATTATCGATGGTATTAAGCAACTGTTCACAAGTTGCAATAGACTGATCAAATTCTTTTTCTTGTGAGTAGCCCACAGCGAGATAGAAATAAAATTCGACTTGTTGTGGGTTTATTTCTTTGCCTGTTTGGCACAAATCGATAACTCGTTTATTGTCTTGAGCTTGCAAAGCAAATTGGAGCAATTGTAATCTCGCAGCTGAATTTTCAGGAGTAATTTTCAGTACTGTTTCTAGTTGCTTTTGGGCTTTATCATTATCTTTTATAGATAATAGATAAGAAGCATAGAGTGCCGGTATGTTTCCATCAAGAGAATCAGAAGAAATCGTTTCTTCAAATTTTTGATTTATTTTCAGACTATCCATATTTTGCTCCTTTACGGTAGATACAAATTCACGTAAGACATTTTCTTTTACTTCAGTATCCACTCTTGAATCTTGTAGAAGGGTATCTATATTTTGTTCGTATTTGTCTAGACTGTCTATTTCTAAGTAGTAAGAAGCGATGCCATATCTTGCATAACCATTCGATGGTTCTTGTTCCAATATCTTGCGATAGACATCAAAAGCTTCACGATTGCGTTGATTCTTCAGTAGTAAGTCAGCTTGTAAGTTTCGGTATTTTGTATCGAAAGGATATTCATCTACGAGTCCTTGAATCTCTTCAAATGCCCGTACGGAATCTTTTTGTTGAATAAATATCTGAAATTTTTGCATGCTTAATACTTCGCTCTTCCCTGACATAATTTCTAACGTATCTAGAGTAGAGACTAATTGGTCATAATCCTTTGCTGTAGAATAGCATTGGAGGAGTGCATAACGAATATCGCGCTTGTTAGGGTATATTTTTGCTAGCTGTTTGTAGACATTTATTGCAAGCTGTAGACTATCTTTTTGCTGATACATACTAGCCAATGCAGACGCATACCAATAGTTTTCAGGATTAAGTTGATGTGCAGTTTCTAGTGATTGAATGGCTAAACTATCATTGCTAAGGTACAATTGCATCTGAGCCATATCATAATATGCTGCTGATTCAGTTGGATTTATTTCAATGCAATGTTTAAGCATGTTGTACTTGTCACTCAAATTCTGATCTTCTCCAGCAGCCTGTAAGAAGACATAATCGTAAGCTTTGCTCCTACCAAAAGATGAGATATCTTTTTGGTTGATATCACTATTGAGTTTCCCGACCGAATCCTTTAGATTTTGTCCAGAGAAACGGTTCGTCTTTGATGACAGCATTAAAGGGAACGAGGCGCAGCTAACAAATGTCAGTAGCATTACCATCGTGGGAAAAATCATCCACGTATTGACCTTCTTTGTTTGATTCATAATTGTCTAAATACCTTATTCTACTATTACTTTATTCCAGAATGCCCGAAACCACCAGAGCCACGTTCTGTTTGGTCTAGTGTGTCAGTTGGCTCCCATGCTACTTGTTCATGTTTAGCTATGACCATTTGTGCGATTCTTTCGCCGTCTTCTATGATAAAAGGTTCTTTGGATAAATTGATTAGTATGACACAAATCTCTCCTCTGTAATCAGCATCTATCGTACCAGGTGAATTGAGTACAGAAATACCTTTCTTAATAGCTAAACCACTTCTTGGACGCACTTGGGCTTCGAGTCCAGCAGGTAGTGCAATTGATAATCCTGTAGGAATCAAACAACGATCTAGAGGATTTAAAGTAATCGGAGTATCGAGATTGGCTCTTAAATCCATTCCGGCAGAGAGTGGAGTAGAATATTCAGGAAGTTTATGATGAGATTTATTAATGATGTTCACTTTAATCATATGTTCATTTTTTATGTGTACACGCTTGTCTAGTTTATAACTGCGAATATACCATTTTTAGAACAATAATCAGATATGTTCTACGTATAATATGCTTTTTTTAGTACATTTGTGATACATTCAAATGTAGAATTTACAATAGAAAACTCATGGAAAATTCGGTTCTTAGTAACAATAATTCTCCTCGTATGGAATGGAGAAAACTCCTGACAACTCGTCGCCTAGGATTAGAGGCTTATCATACCAAACGCAACGAAAAACGTTCTACTTTTCAGCGGGATTATGATCGATTGGTCTTTTCTGCTCCTTTTCGTCGTCTTCAAAATAAAACACAGGTTTTTCCTTTGCCAGGAAGTATTTTTGTGCATAATCGCTTGACTCATAGCTTGGAGGTATCGTGTGTAGGACGGTCTCTTGGTACTGAGGTATATGAGTGTCTTTTGCTTAAGCACCCTGAACTTAAAGACTCTCTCCTCTCTGAGATTGGAACGATTGTATCTGCTGCTTGTTTGGCTCATGACATGGGGAATCCTCCCTTTGGACATTCTGGTGAAAAGGCTATTAGCAGTTATTTCGCAGAACAGAAAGGACAGCGTCTCAAGGCACTTGTCACTGAGGAACAATGGGACGATTTAGTTCATTTTGAAGGTAATGCTAATGCCTTTCGGTTACTTACACATCAATTTTTAGGTCGTCGTGAAGGGGGTTTTGTGATGACATATACTACTTTAGCTTCTGTTGTTAAGTATCCTTTTGCTTCTTCGTTGGCTGGTGATAAAAGTAAATTTGGCTTCTTTACCACTGAAGAAGAGCGATTTAAAAATATTGCGGATGAGTTGGGTATGCTTCGTATGCAGGAGCATCCTCTTCGTTATTGCAGACACCCTTTGGTCTTTTTGGTCGAAGCGGCAGACGATATTTGTTATCAAATTATGGATATTGAGGATTCTCATAAATTAAAAATTCTTACTACCGATGAAACGATTGCGTTGCTGATAAACTACTTTGATGAAGAAGGAAAGGCGCATATAAAGGAAACGTTTAAGTTAGTTGATGACGTCAATGAACAGATTGCTTACCTTCGATCTTCTGTCATTGGATTACTTATCAATGAATGTGTCAAATTGTTTGTTGAAAAGGAAGACGAAATTCTTAAAGGTGAGTTTCAGAAGTCATTGATTAGCTGTATTTCTGAGCGTCCTCGAAAGGCTTATGAAATGTGTTCTAAAGTAGCTTATGAGAGTATTTACGGAGCTAGGTTAGTTCTCGAAGTGGAATTAGCAGGCTATCAGGTCATTAATACATTGATGGATCTTTTTATCGATGCGGTATGCAATCCGGAGAAAACTTATTCTAAATTACTGATCAATCGAGTTTCGGATCAGTATAATATTCATGGAGAAACCTTATTTGAGCGCGTTCAAGCAGTGATGGATTATATTTCCGGAATGACCGATGTCTATGCTCTCGATCTTTATCAAAAGATACAAGGGAATGGGCTTCCAATGGTCTAATATTTGGAAAATAAAGTGTATTTTTGCGGCATGATTAAAGATTGGAATGAACGAACAACACTGCTTGTCGGTGATCAGGATATGGCGTGTCTCGATGGGGCTCATGTTCTTGTTGTTGGAGTTGGAGGTGTCGGTGCTTATGCAGCTGAGATGATAGTACGTGCTGGGGTAGGTTCACTTACTATTATTGATGCAGATACTATCAATGCAACGAATATCAATAGGCAACTCCCTGCATTGCATAGTACAATAGGTCGGTCTAAGGTTGAAGTATTAGCTGATCGATTATTAGATATAAATCCAGAGTTGAATTTAGATGCTCGTCAGATGTATCTGAAAGATGATTTAATCTCTGACCTTTTGGACGAAGTCAAACCCGATTTCGTTGTAGATGCTATCGATACCATTACGCCAAAGGTTTCCCTCATTGCTGAGAGTTCTAGACGTAAACTCTCACTAATCAGTAGTATGGGTGCGGGTGCGAAGCGTGATGTAACTAAGATTCAGTTTGCCAAACTCAAAGACACGTATCACTGTGGGTTGAGTAGGCAGGTTCGTAAACGTCTCAAGAAGCTTGGCATCAATCATCAAAATATGATGGTCGTGTTTAGTAGCGAGGCACCAGACTTGAATGCTGTGATTGAAGTTGAGAACGAGCAAAATAAAAAAACCACTTGCGGTACAATCAGTTATATGCCCGCTGTATTTGGTTGTTATTTAGCTGAATATGTAATCCGTAAATTAACGACTCCCAAAGAATGATACAACTAAACAATATCACCAAATTATATGGTTCTCTCAAGGTGCTTAAAGGCATAGATCTTCATGTCCAATCTCAAGAGATTGTGAGTATTGTGGGGCCTAGTGGCGCCGGTAAGACTACGCTTC
>Ga0172378_10001307_pt1 | contig 22876 bp, 21 predicted proteins | sample GrowelOW332metaG_FD_119755 | JGI IMG/M metagenome (GOLD analysis project Ga0172378, IMG submission 119755) | Groundwater microbial communities from an aquifer near a municipal landfill in Southern Ontario, Canada - Pumphouse #3_1 metaG | ecosystem: Environmental > Aquatic > Deep subsurface >... | reverse complement strand
TGGTGCAGAATAAAGTTGTAAACTCGAACATAAGATGGCTGGTTAATAAAAGTGTGTGGTAACTCTCTTATCAACTCAGTCATCTTTTTTTTCAACTGAATTTCTTATCCATGATTCGGGTTATCTTCAATGTTACCCTTAGACAAAATACGTGTGGATTTTTTATTTATGCCGAACTTGTTTCCATTAAGCAATTGGAGAAGCATTTATGTCTGTTCAGTTTGTTGGTGATGTACATACCGCACAGGAAATTCTGTTTAAAATGAAGCAATGGGATAATGCTGTCGCGAAAATGGATATTCAAACTTTAACAGATTTGTGTCAGCAAGATGTGAGTGTCTTTGATGTCAACTCGCAACTTGAAGGTGCGGCTGCTTATAAGGAGCTATGGGAGCAATATAGCCCTTACTTTGCTGATGATGTATGTGTGTATCGTCAGGATGTAAAAATTTACGCTGAAAGTGATTTGGCTTTTGTGCATTGTTATTCCAAGGTCGATCGGGCTGAGGAAAATAGCTTAAATCTACCGTGGTGCCGAACTACCTTATGTTTTAAGAAAACCCAAGGCAAATGGAAAATGGTGCATCAGCATATTTCTATGCCACGCTCAATCGTGTAAAAGAACACCGCCAAAAGGCGGTGTTTTTTTATGCAAATTGCAAATCTTCACTTGTTATTTATGCCATAAAAATGTACATCCATAGGAGATAAAAAAAGCAAGATTGATCACTGATGCACAATGAAAATTTAAGCTCTACTCAGGGCAGTGCTACGGCACGAAGTTTAAAAACCATGGCAGGTTTTGTGATTGCTGCCATTATTATTTTGGCGCTTTATGTGGGGCAGGAAATTTTTATTCCCTTGGCCCTGTCTATCTTATTGGCGTTTTTACTTGAACCATTGGTGTCGCGTTTAAAGCGTTGGGGCTTGCCGCAAGTTCCATCCATTGCTTTGGTGGTGTTATTGGCTTTAAGTGTGTTGGGTGGGGCGGCAACTTACTTTGGTTTTCAATTGAGTAAACTCAGTCAAGAGTTGCCCAAATATCAAGATACCATTGAGCAAAAGCTCACTTCAGTACAAAGCTATACCAGTGGTCCCAGTGTTTGGGATGGAGCGGTCAGTACTTTAAATACCATTCAAAGTTCTATTGCCAGTGCCAATCGCAGTGACGAAACAACAGATCCAAATGTACAACAAGTCAAAGTGGTGGCTGAAGAAGCCTCGGCTATGGATGAAGCCATGCAATGGGCAGGGCGTATTTTTGGGCCACTTGCCACCGCTGGTATTGTATTTTTATTTGTGGTGCTGATTTTACTGAGTCGTAAAGATTTACACGACCGTTTATTGCGCTTACTGGGTGGTAACTTAAATGTAGGGACCGATGCTCTAGATGAAGCCGCAACCCGTATTGGTACTTATTTACGCATGCAATTGCTGGTGAATGTAACCTACGGTATTCCGATGGCACTTGGGCTGTGGATGATCGGAGTGCCTGCGGCATTAATGTGGGGATTGGTGGCAGTGGTCATGCGCTTTATTCCGTACGCAGGCCCCATGATCTCAGCGATTTTCCCCATTACCTTAGCCTTTGCGGTAGACCCAAGTTGGAATATGGTGCTGTGGACGCTAGGGCTTATTTTAGTGCTTGAATTAGTGAGCAACAATATTATTGAGCCTTGGCTGTATGGCGAAAGTACTGGACTTTCTACCTTATCCATTATTTTAGCCGCCACCTTTTGGACCTCGTTGTGGGGACCTGTAGGCTTGATTTTATCGACACCCTTAACAGCGTGTTTATTGGTGCTGTCTTATTATGTGCCTGCATTAGGTTTCTTAAAAATCTTAATTGGCAGTGAACCCGTACTCACGCCACAACAACGCTTTTATCAACGCTTGGTGGCAGATGATGTCGATGATGCCATGGAAGTGGCTGAAGATTATATTGCTGAGGGTTTGCCTAAAAAAGCCACGCCTGAGGTGGTGGTGCGTCATGTCAATGATTTTTATGACAATGTCGCTATTCCTGCCATTCGCTTATTTTCAAATAGTCATAACACCATTGCCAGTGCTGAGCATCGGTTGCGATTACAGCAAGGCTTAAAGTTTTTTAACCATGCCTTTCAACAAAAATATCCAGCCCCAGCCAATGATTCAGATGTCAAAGTGCTGTGTATCGGTGCGCGTTGGGAGGTGGATATTTTATCTTCTGCCATGTGGCAGCACAAAGTCATGCTGAGGCGTTTATTCAGTCACAAGTCGATATGATGGCTAAAATTCCAACTGATATTAAAATCTTATGTATTTCAATTTTTCATCAACAACCCTTGGCACAAATTCGGTTGTTGCAGCATCAAATTGGGCAGCAACGACCGGATTTAGAGTTGGTTTTTGCCACATGGGCTAATGATGAAGACGAGATGCGTTTAGAAGCTAAAAATCGTTTTAATGTCGAAGTGGTCAGTAGCGTTAACGAGTTATTACTCAGTATTGACGTGTTGCTCATGCAGCAAGGTGAAAATCCTGCGCGTCAACTGCTCAATGACAATGAAGCAGAGCGTTTAGAGGCATTACATGAGTTGCAGTTGTTGCAGCCTGATAATTTACCGATTTATGAGCAGTATATTGATGAAGCACGCCAAGCGTTTGATGTGAAGTATGCGCAAATTTCATTGGTCGATGAAGATTGGGTCAATACCCCAGCCAGTCCTTTATATGCTCAAAATGAACATCCAATGGAAGCCAAAGTACCGCGTCAGCACTGTGTGTGTAGTCATTTGGTCTATCAAAATGAAGAACTGATCATTGAAGATATTGCCCGTGATCCACGTTTTGCACGTAATAAACGCTTAGGTCAGGAAAAGATTCGTTTTTATGCCGGCGTGCCGCTGCGTAATAAACAAGGTTTGGTCATGGGCAGTTTATGTATTTTGGATAAAAAAGTGCGTAGTTTAAGTGAAGATGATGTGGTGTTATTAAAAGCTCTTGCTGATGATTTAATGACCACCCTAAGTTCAAGTCGTGACAAACAAGCCAAACTTGAAGAAATTGAAGCCTTGCAACAAGCGCAAGTGGTGCATGAAGCACCCTAAGGAGCTGCTGGTGTCAAAATATTGGATCGGTTTACTTTTGGTCAGTAGTGGTTCTTTACATGCCTTGAGCTTTGAACATCAAGATTGGGAAATGGCGTGTGATAATACCCATACTTGTCGTATGGCAGGTTATCAAGCCCATGACGATGCCCCTGTATCTGTATTACTGACCTATCCGGCAGGGCATGCTGCAAAACTCAGTGGCAAAGTGCGCATGCCAGATGCACCTGTTCAAGCAACGCTATGGATCAATGCCACACCTTATGGGGTACTTGATTTTAAGCACGATCAAGCCCATTTAACACAAGTTCAAATTCAAGCACTGCTTACCCATGCACGTCAAAATATGCATATTGAGTTACGCCAAGGTAGTCGAATATGGCGTATATCAGACCGTGGTTTAAGCGCTGTGTTGCTTAAAAGTGACGAATATCAACGGCGTGTAGGTACAGCATCGGCTTTGTTGGCTAAAGGCAAACAGCCTTTGAGCCAAGTCCGAGCCATGCAAGCAATGCCAAAGTACCGTATCAATCACTATGTGCCTGCTCAAGCACAGCACTATGCTTTAAACACTGCTCAAGCCAAGCATATTGTGTCGAGCTTAAAAAATCGGCATCAGAGGAAGATTGTCCACTGCTTTGGAAGCATCAAGATGGTGCAAAACTAACGATGTATCCACTGAATGCTCAACAAGTGTTAGTGCAAGTTCCGTGTTGGCAAGCGTTAGGCATGTGGCTGATGAATCAGCAGTTGAGCAAGGTGCAACAAGGGGTCACGTATTCAGGTACAAGTTTTAGTGAAGGGCAAGTATTTGCTCAGCATAAAGGTCGTGGTTTAGGCGACTGTTATCGCGTTGAAGAGTGGGCATTTACCGGACAAAGATTTAGCAAAACCTATCAAGCAGCCCATTTACAATGTAAAGGCTTTGTGGGTGGGGCATGGCAGTTGCCGACTTGGGTCAGTCAAGTCACACCATAAAACAAGCCGCTCTATGGAGCGGCTAATATTAAAGATGCTGTTGTAGTTTTTGGGTGATGTCATCTAAAGCTTTAATGCGTTTGACTTCATCCCAAAGTAGTTTCGCTTCTGGATAATGTTTACTCATCATGCCCAGCCATTGTTTATAACGACCCACCATGTTCATTTCTTTTTTATAGCCGCCATTTAAAAAACGAATTTGCAAGCCGACTAAGTCTTGCCAAGACAACAATGCGCTGTCGCTATTTTGACGAATACATTGGGTTAAATCTGGTGTGGTCACTGCCCCACGTCCAATCATTAAATCCTGACAACCTGATTCCAGCAAACATTGTTTGGCATCTTGGTTGTTCCAAATTTCGCCATTGGCAATCACGTTAATTTTGAGTGCTTCGCGAATCGGTTGTAACAAATCCCAAAAGGCAGGTGGGGTATAACCATCGGCTTTGGTACGTGCATGTACCGTGACCCAAGCTGCGCCTGCATCTTCAATGGCATGCGCGTTTTCTAAGGTAAAATTACGATCTAAATACCCTAAACGCATTTTAGCCGAGACTGGAATATGAGAGGGCACGGCATCACGTACCGCTTTGACCAGCTGATGCACCACTTCGGGTTCATCGAGTAACACAGAACCACCACGGTGACGATTCACTGTTTTGGCAGGGCAACCAAAATTCATATCAATTGCAGGTGCGCCCAATTCAGCAGCACGTACTGCATTGGCAGCAAGCATGTCAGGATCATTACCTAAAAATTGCACATGGACAGGAGTGCCTGCCGCAGTTTTGCCCCCATTTAACAATTCAGGGCAATAGCTATGATAAATATGATCGGGCAATACAGAATTGGTAACACGAATAAACTCAGTGACACACCAGTCAAAGCTACCTACGGATGTCAGTACATCGCGCATAATTGGATCGGTTAAGCCTTCCATGGGTGCCAGCACAAGTTTCAAAGCGTATTACCTTAAAATAAAAAACGTGTTATACGCAAAATGCTGCATGCTGTCTAGTCAGCCCACAACATCGATCAGCTGTCTTTATAAAATGTAATCAATCATCAATTGACCAATGAAAAAACCAATAATGGAATAAAGCGTGATAATAAAGAACGTGAACCACGCTTTATTTTTCTTTTTCAGAGCTTTCAACATTTTAAATTCCAAGTTTAAAATTGATGATTCATTTTAGCGCAATTTTTAACAAAATATAATCAATAAATACACAATGTTTGTGCTGTATCTGTGTATGCAGTCAAAAGTTTAAGGGCTTAAAATCATTTCTAGCACAAATTTAGAACCGATAAAGCCTAAGGCCAATAAACTAAAACCAATCAAGGTAAAGCGAATCGCTTTTTGTCCACGCCATCCAAAAGCATAATGACCTACTAACAACACTGCATACACCCACCATGACATTAAACTAAACACGGTTTTATGCGCTAAATGTTGAGCGAAGAAGTTATCAATGGTAAAAAAGCCAAAGCCTAATGCGATGGTTAGAATGATAAAACCCGTGATCAGCAAATCAAATAACAATGATTCCATGGTTTGTAATGAAGGCAGTAAATTGACCCAAACGCGCTTTTTATTTTTCTTTTTTAATTCACGATTTTGAAAACACAATAACATGGCATGAATCGCTGCCATAAACAGCACAGTATAAGCAGATAACGATAAAATAATATGCAGATCTAAACCCAAAGAAGAGGCTGTAATGCTCAGTTTAGGTTGACTCAAGGCAAAGCCCAAAATTAAGCCGGTGGCTGCAACTGGAATTGCAATTAAGGTTAAGCCCAACACTGGACGATAGGTACTAAACAATAAGCTCAGTAACAGCATGAATCCTGAGGTAAAAGACACCACATTAAACACATCATAATGAATGCCCATAGGCGTGAGCATATCATGGTATAACACCGAAGCATGCAGCATTAGGCCCAATAAGACACTAAGGCCAACCACCCAACGATTAGGTTCCGATTTTGCCATGAAATGCGCAACCACATAGCAAAATGATGTGCTGTAAGCAAGCAAAGCCAGAAGCGTATAAACCAAGGGTAGGCTAATCATGTCAAACCTTTTTCAGGATGATGAATATTCATGGATGTAAATTCTACGCGAACTACAGTATCCTATAACATTCTATGCATAAATTTTCTATTTTAAGAAAGATTTTTCTGCAACAACCATTTTAAGCGGATTTTGCAATGTTTGATACCTTAACAGAACGACTCACGCAGAGTTTAAGAAATGTTACTGGCTCAGGGCAGCTAACCGAAGACAATATTAAAGATACGCTACGTGAAGTGCGTATGGCACTTCTTGAAGCCGATGTGGCGTTACCTGTAACTCGTGAGTTTATCGCGAAGGTTAAGGAAGAAGCATTGGGTCAAGAAGTGATGACACAGTTGTCACCGGGCCAAGCCTTCGTCAAGATCGTGTATGACGAATTGACCAAAATGATGGGTGCTGCCAACGAAACTTTGGACTTACAAGCAAAACCGCCGGTGGTGATTTTACTTGCAGGTTTACAAGGTGCGGGTAAAACCACCACAGCGGCAAAACTGGCGCGTTTTTTACAAGAGCGCCAAAAGAAAAAAGTGGCCATGGTCTCTGCCGACGTATACCGTCCAGCAGCAATCAAACAGCTACAAACGGTTGCGGGTGAGGTTGGTGCGATTTTCTTAGAATCCAATGCCAACGAAAATCCAATTACTATTGCCAATCGTGCCATCGAGCAAGCTAAAATTCAGTTTGCGGATGTATTAATTGTCGATACTGCAGGTCGTCTGCATATTGATGAAGACATGATGGGTGAGATTAAAGACCTACACGCTGCCATTAGCCCAACCGAAACCTTGTTTGTGGTGGATGCCATGACAGGTCAAGATGCAGCCAATACAGCCAAAGCCTTTAATGATGCTTTGCCACTTACCGGTGTCATCTTAACCAAAACCGATGGTGATGCACGCGGTGGTGCGGCACTTTCTGTACGTGCCATTACTGGTAAGCCAATTAAATTCTTAGGTATGGGTGAAAAACTCGATGCCTTAGAGCCATTCCATCCTGAGCGTGTGGCACAACGTATCTTAGGTATGGGTGATGTTTTATCTTTAGTCGAGGAAGTAGAGCGTAAGATCGACAAAGAAAAAGCTGAAAAAATGGCGCAAAAACTGCAAAAAGGCGGCAGCTTCAACTTTGAAGATATGCTGATGCAGTTTGAGCAAATGAATAAAATGGGCGGCATGATGGGCTTCTTAGACAAGTTGCCGGGCATGAGCAATTCAGGCATTCAAGACGCAATTGCCCAAGCCAATCCTGAAAAGCAAGTCAAAAAAATGCAAGCCATTATTCAGTCAATGACGGTTAAAGAGCGCCGTAATCCTGATTTAATGAATCCGAGTCGTAAAAAACGTATTGCAGCAGGCTGTGGTATGGAAGTGGTAGAAGTCAATAAACTCATCAAACAGCATGCGCAAATGGCGAAAATGATGAAGAAATTTGCCAATCCAACAGGCATGGCAAAAATGATGAAGTCACTCAGCGGTTTACAAAAGCAGTTTGGCGGTGGTGGCGGTATGGGTCCACTGTTTGGCAATAGAGATCCGAAATAATCTTGCGATAAAAAAGGCGCTTTGTGCGCCTTTTTTTATGTGTAACGCCTTAAGCTTTATTATCAGGATGCTGGCTAAAAAAGTATTGTAAGCCTTTGAGTAGTAAATCTGGTTCAACACGCGGTTGATATGCCTGTAGATACTCAGCAAAAAGTGCTGCATCACCGCCTGTAAGGACCAACTCACGTGGTGATGTGGCCAGTACTTTTTCAATACTACTGACCAAACCCAATAAAATTCCATGATGTACTGCATCAATGGTATTGCGTCCGGGTTGTAAATTATCAAAAGCGGCATCGGGAATTTTAATGCCTTTGGTATTTTGAATTAATGCATCACGTTGCAAATACAGATTCGGCAAGATATAGCCGCCTAAATGCTGTAAACCATCGGCTAAATCAATGGTGAGTGCAGTGCCACAGCTAATCACACAATAGTTTTTGCTTGGGTCTTGTGCCACAGCCAGCACTTGTAACCAACGATCAATCCCTAATTGATGCGGCTGATCATAACCACAGCTTAAACCGGCATATTGCGCATGCACTTGCGCACAAATCACCGGCACTTTTAAACGTTGTAATAATTGACGAATATGCTGATTGGAGGCTAAATCAAGCACAGACGATACGCCAACACTTTGGATATTAAGCTTCTTAAAATGCTGCATTAAGCCCAACAACAGATCAGCTGGCGATTGCAAATGCATCTCTGCACCATGTTCAACAATTTCATGGTCTTGGGTAATCCAATATTTAAGCCGCGTGTTGCCAATATCAAGCCATAACTTTTTCATGACGCACCTTCGGCTAAACGTAAACGGCCTTGGTAAAATGCTTGACTGCCTTGCTCGGTGTCAATGATTACCGCACCATCATTGGCAATCCCTAAAAAGCGTCCTGTGCTGATACCACCAATATGCTCAAATGCCACCTGTTGATCTTTAAAGGCAGCATGTTGTTCAAATCGTGCCGCTAAATTACTCGATTGATGATCAAACCATTGACCCGCATTTTGAATGGCGACATAAACTTCGGCAATTAAATCAATCCGTGATGGATTACTTAAGCCTAAATCCACAAGAGAGGTTGTGGCTTGGTCTTGAACCTGATCTGCGACCGATTCAATATTAATGCCTACCCCGACAATCACTTGAGTAGGAGAAATCGGTTCAATTAAAATTCCGCCCCATTTGCCTTGTGAGCTGTACAGATCATTCGGCCATTTAATTTGTAGATCTACATCTTTGAGGCTGGGTATATGTAGAATATTTAACGCGATTTCTAAGCTTAAACGTCCATCAATCACCGTATTTAAGTTTAATAATGCACTTAAATAAATATTGCCCACAGGCGAGACCCATGACCTTTGGCGTTGACCACGACCGGCACTTTGTTGATGACTACACACCAAAACATGCTGTACACCAGTTTTGGCAATTTCACGTACATCATCATTGGTAGATTGGGTCATGGGTTTGACCAAAAGCACTTCAGGCAAGTGCTGTCGCTGTTCTAGACGTTGTTGCAGTTGACGCGTTTCTAAATCCATTTAATTTTAAATCGAGTAAAAAATTCCTATGGAGTTAAGCATAAATGACGCCTACAGCGCAATTATTGCCATTACAACCACAGTGTTTATGTAATAGCGTGAACTTGCATTTAAAAATAAAAATACAGTGAATTTTTGGCTGAAATTGGTAGAAAAATTACAGTGCATGTTGTGGGACTTGTTGGTTAAGATAGCGGCAAACTATTTGCATATTTGTGCTAAGAACAACAATAGGATCACTATGCCACCACATGAGGGCAGCAGTTTAGCCCAACAGATCGCTGAGTACATTGCCAAAAAAATTATTCAAGGTGAATGGGTCGAGGGTGAGCGCATTCAAGAACTGCGCATTGCACAAGAACTCAACGTCAGCCGTGGTTCAGTCCGTGAAGCATTGATTTTATTACAACACACCGACTTAATTGAGATTTTTCCACGCCGTGGTGCTGTCGTGGTAGAAATGTCCAGTATGCAAGTGTCGGCTTTATTTGAAACCTTGAGTTTGTTGTTGGGGCAAATAGTGGCATATATCAGTGAAGATCTCACACCAACGCAGAAGCGTTGTATGCTGCCGCTTGAGGCGCAATTAAATCGCTATTGCCTGACGCAGGATATTGAACATTTTTATGATGCGATTTTTTTATGTTTACAAGATTGCCTTGAAAGCGCGCGTTATCGTTATTTAGCACGCTTTTATCAAGATCTTTTGCCCAATTTACGCCGTTGCTACTTTTTAACGTTAAACATGACCCAGCATGAACTGTTACAATCCGAGGCGCAGTTTAAATTGGTGATTGCTGCAATTTTAAGCCAAAAACCGCAACAAGCCACTTTATTTATGCACGATTTTTGTCGACACTTGCAGCAGCTTGTGTTGCAGTCGCTGACACGAATGAAACAAATTGAATTGGCGTGGGCAAAACGTTCACGGCGCTAAGCAGGACACTATGCGTTTAAGCAGTTTAAAACTTTCCGGCTTTAAATCTTTTGCCGACAGCAGCACCTTAAATTTTAAAGCCAATCGTACTGCGGTGGTGGGGCCAAACGGTTGTGGTAAATCTAATGTGATTGACGCCATCCGTTGGGTCATGGGTGAGTCGAGTGCGCGTCAGTTACGTGGCGGCACAATGCAAGATGTGATTTTTACCGGTACGGCTAAACGTAAACCTGTGGGTATTGCCAGTGTAGAGCTACGTTTTGACAACACCTATGGCAAATTAGGCGGCATGTATAATGCATATACTGAATTGTCGGTGCGTCGTCAGGTTAATCGTGAAGGTAAATCTGAATATTTTTTAAATGGCACCAAATGCCGCCGCCGTGATATTACCGATATTTTTTTAGGCACAGGTTTAGGGCCACGCTCTTATGCCATTATTGAGCAAGGCATGATAAACCGCTTGGTCGATGCAAAACCTGATGAAATGCGGGTTTATATTGAAGAGGCCGCAGGGGTATCACGTTATCAAGCACGTCGGCGTGAAACTTTAACGCACTTAGAGCACACCACACAAAACTTGGCCCGTTTAGAAGACATACGTCTTGAACTTGCAGCACAGTTAAAAACTTTAAAACGCCAAGCCGATGCAGCTTTACAATATCAACAGCTTGATGCGCATATCCGAAATTTAAAAATTGAAGTGTTGTCCTGTCAATATGGGCAAAGTGTGCGCTTACAACAACAATATAACGCTGATCTTCAGACTTTAACGGAACAATTTAAGCTGATACGTGCTGAACTGAGTACCTTAGAACAGGATTTAACTACAAGCAGTACACGTTTTCAGGGCTTAATGCAGCAATCTATGCCGCTGCAACAGCAATGGCAAAGCGCTGAGCATCAACTTGCAGCGCTTAAAAGTCAGTTACAGCATAAGCAGCAATTACTGAGTCAAAATCAACAGCAATTGATTGAATTAGATGCGCAAAAACAGCAATACCAACAGCGTTTACAATTGCTTGATGTACAACTCGACACCTTAAGCGCTCAGCAAGATCAAGCACAAAGTCAATATAATCAATATGCAGATACAGCGCTTAAGGCACAGCAACAGTGCCGTGATTTAAAAGCACAGCAGCAACAGATTGAGCAGCAGTTTCAAATCATTAAAACTCAAGGGGATATACAGCAACAGCAACAATTGCAGTTATACCACCAAGTCGAGCAGCTCAAAAAAAACATTCAACGTCAGCAACAGCAAATTGAAATGCTCAATGCACAGTTACATGCTTTAAGCAGCAACGAACAGCAACATGATGTGTTGGCACTAGCGCGACAGAAAACCGAACTTGAGACAAGCTTAAAACAATGTACAGAACACATCACCGCTTGCCAAAGTGTGATCGCTACTTTAGAAAACACCGAGCGTGATTTACAACAGCAACTACAAAGTGGGCAAAATCAGGTTCAGTTGTTACAACGTGAGCAACAACAACTCCAACAATCTTTGCCAAAAACTGCAAGCCATACTACACAACAGCCAACGCTGATAGACATATTACAATTTACCGATGCAGCTAAACCATATGCTGCGCTGTTAGAAAAATTCTTAAATCATTGGTTAACTAGTCAGGTTAACTCCGCCCAGATGCCTTTTGCCCCCAATATTGCGCGGCAAATTAAAGTATCACACAGTACAGCCATTGATGTTGCAGGTTTGGCGCCACTGAGCACGTGGATTATTGAACCACAACATTCATTATTGAATAGTGTCGCGCTGGCCGACAATCTTGAGCAAGCCTTGAAGTTGAAACATCAATTAAGCTTAGGGCAGAGCATTTTAAGCTTAGATGGTTATCATGTGGGGCAAGACTGGTTGATTGCACTTGATTATCAAACCAACTCAGCCACAGGCTTAACTCAACGCTTACGTTGTGCTGAAATTGAAGAAGAACTCAAACTGTTTGTCCAAGAGATTGCAGCATTAAAACCCCGTCGTGCTGAAAACCTGAATCAACTGTTTGAAGCCAAAGGTAATTTAAAACAGCAACAGGCCAATTTTGAACAGATGCAGCAGCAGTATCATCAATTGACCTTAACGGAAGTGAAGCAGCAAACTGCACAACAAGCTTTTGCGTTACAGCAACAACAGTTAAACCAACAATTGAGCGGCATTACAGCGCAAATACACGAAGATCAGCAGCAATACGATGCACTTAATCTGCAATTACAAGCCATTCATGCTGAGTTGGTACATAAGCAACCGCAATATAAAACCTTGCAGTTTCAGCTTGACACTGGTCTTGAGGCAGTGGAGCAAGCAGAAAAAACTGCACTTTATGCCGAGCAAGATGTACATAGTGCCACACGCCGTGTCAATGAGCTGGAGCAACACATTGAATTGCTCAACAAAGACTTATCCTTTTTAACCACACAATGCAGCCAGATTAGCGCTCAAATCCAACAAACCAATGGTTTGATTGAACCTTTGTGCAGTGAAATTCCAGCTTTAAACGCAGAGTTGACTACAAAACAAACCATCGTTAATGAGCTCAAGCAGCAATGGCAAGCATGGCAGCAACAACTCAACACTCTACAAGCCGAGCAGCAGCATTTGACTGAGCAACGTCAAGCCCTACAACAACACGATGAACAATTGCGTCAACAGTTAGAACAAACACGCTTGGCATGGCAAGCGGCAAAGAGTGATGCGGCACATTATATGAGCCAGTTGGATGATATGGACGCTGCACCATTACAGATCAGCGTTGATTTGCAAGCCAAACAACATGCTTTAGAACAGGCCCAACAACGCTTTGCTAAACTCGGTGCTGTGAATTTTGCCGCTTCAGAAGAATACAGCCAAGTGTTAGCACGTTATGCTGAGCTACAACATCAAATGCAGGACTTAGACAATACAGTGGTGCAATTGCAATCTGCCATGAAAAGTATTGATCAAGAAACCCGTACCTTGTTTATGCAGACCTTTGATCAGGTTAATCATGAGCTTGCTCAATTGTTTCCAAAAGTCTTTAATGGTGGCGAAGCGCATTTAAGTCTTGAATCAGATTGGCAGTCTGGGGTAAAACTCATGGCACGCCCGCCGGGTAAACGCAACAGTTCCTTGGCTTTGCTCTCAGGTGGAGAAAAAGCCTTAACTGCATTGGCGTTGGTATTTGCTATTTTTCGCCTTAATCCGGCACCATTTTGTGTGCTCGATGAAGTCGATGCACCACTTGATGATGCCAACGTAGGACGCTTTTGTCATCTAGTCAAAGAGCTGTCCGAACAGGTACAATTTATTTATATTACCCATAATAAGCTTGCAATGACGATGGCAACAGATTTATTAGGTGTCACTATGCCAGAACCTGGTGCATCCAAATTAGTCACTGTCAACTTAGAACAGGCAGAAAAATATTTAGTCGCGGAGTCATAGATGGAAATCACCACAATCGTTGGTATTGTTGTCGCCATTATTATTATTGGTGTTGGTTTAAAAATGGTGCTCAGAAAAGGCAATCATGCCGTGCCATCGTTAGACTCTGAATTGCATATTCACGCAGACAGTCAGCAACCTGTTATTCCTCGTCATGTACGAGATCAATTGCAAGAGCCAAGCGCACCTGTAGTTCAAGATGCAGCACCTGCGCCTACGGTTGCGAGCACGCCTGAAGTTGTAGCGACCCCTGTAGTGGATGAGCTTAAAACCGAAGTGCCTGAGGCGGCTGTAGAAAAAGTTGTTGCGACACCTATAGAAGATGAATTGAAAGACAAAGAAAAGCCTGCTGAATTTAGCTTAAATAACAGTATTGAAAAAGCTGAAATTGCAGAATTTGCCGATGAAAGCAGCATTTTAGATGCACATTTACACGAGCAACAGTTGGTGGATGAAGAAAGTGCACTCGCGACTGCAGAAGACTTTGTTGCTTTAAATGTTTATCCAGAACGTCGTATTTTAACCGGCGAAAAAACTTTAAAAGTATTGCTTAAATACGGTTTACGTTATGGTGAGATGGCATGTTTTCATCGTTATAACGAAGATGGCAGCAAGCTTTTATTCTCGGTACTGCAAGTGACCGATGAAGGGGCATCAGGCTTTGATTTAGAAGCACTATCGACTGAAGAAGTCAAAGGCTTGGCCTTTTTCCTAGCCTTGCCACATAACGATGTGCAAAATGCCTTTGATACCATGGTTAGCATTTCAGGCTTAATTGCACGTGAAATTGAAGGGACTGTGTACGATCAAAATAACCAAGAATTTACCCCACAGTTGCGTGAAAACTGGCGCCATCAAGCCATCGATTACCGTTCACAGAACAGCTAAAACACAATTGCAAGCACGCACGACGGTTTTTATAATGGTCGTAATGAAAGATGTTTTAGGGCGGGATAACCGCCCTTTTTTATGGTGACTCCCAATGACACAACAGGCGACAATCGTGGCGCAAATGCGACAATTGATCCAAATCTTAGCTCAGCATAACCATGCATATTATGTGATGGATCAACCAAGCATTAGTGATAGCGAATATGATCAATTGTTCCATCAACTTAAAGCCTTAGAAGCGCAGTATCCTGAGCTGATTCAGGAAGATACCATAACTGATCGAGTAGGTGGCGAGGCTTTATCAAAGTTTGAAACAGTCGTTCATAGTGTTCCTATGCTCTCTTTAAGTAATGTTTTTGATAAAAATGAGCTAATAGATTTTGATAGGAAAGTTAAAGATCGCTTAAAAAGAGAAGATATAACTTACGATATCGAGCTTAAATTAGATGGTTTGGCAATTTCATTGTTATATGAAGATGGTAAGTTTGTTCGAGGTGTCACCCGTGGTGATGGAGAAAAGGGTGAAGATATCACTCAAAATTTAAAAAGGATTTTAAACCTTCCTATTAACTTATATGAATCAAAGAGTTTTGATATACCTATAGAGTCGATTCCTAAGATTTTAGAAGTAAGAGGAGAGGTGGTTATACCGATAGCAGGATTTAAAAAGCTAAATATTGAACAGAAAAAAAAAGGTGAAAAACCATTTGCTAATCCACGTAATGCAGCAGCAGGTAGCTTACGTCAATTAGACCCTAAAGTTGTAAGGCGTCGTCGACTAGCTTTCTATGCATATAGTATTGCTCGATGTGTGCCCAAAAATAATATTACATCAATGTCTGAGAGTTTAGATTGGTTAGAGAAGCTAGGTTTTCATATTACTAAGCATGATGTCTTAGATAATATTGAATCTATTCAAAATAGATACGAGCAATTAATCTTAGAACGTCCTAATTTGACCGTAGAAATTGATGGTATGGTCATTAAAGTGGACAATTTATTGTTACAGGAAAGATTAGGTTTTATTAGTAGAGAACCACGTTGGGCAACGGCTTACAAGCTCCCTGCTATATCAGCAATCACCACGGTTGAAAACATTGATTGGCAAGTGGGGCGTACAGGTGCGCTCACGCCTGTGGCCCGTCTTCATCCTGTGGCTGTGGGTGGGGTGACGGTTTCTAACGTGACCTTACATAATATTGGTGAAATTCAGCGTTTAGATGTACGTGTGGGCGATAGAGTTAGCGTCTATCGTAGTGGTGATGTGATTCCAAAGGTTGAGAAAGTGTGGCCGGAGTTTCGCCTTGTCGATGCACAAGAGGTTACATTACCTGCACAATGTCCTGTGTGTGCCTCGCCTGTGGTGATGCCTGAGGGTGAAGCATTGGCACGTTGTTCTGGGGGCTTATATTGTGCCGCGCAACGTATTGAAGCCATTCGTCATTTTGTCTCACGTAAGGCTTTAGATATTGAAGGTTTAGGCGATCGTTGGGTAGAATCTTTACTACATCTTGATTTACTTAAAGATGTGGCCGATATTTATCATTTACATGAGCATCGTGAAACATTACTCAGCATTGAAAAAATGGGCGAAAAATCAGTCCAAAACCTGATGGATTCCATTGAAAAAAGTAAGAAAACCACGCTTGCGGCCTTTATTTATGCCTTGGGGATTCGTGGTGTGGGTGAAACCACAGCACGTATGTTGGCCAATAACTTTCAAAGCTTGGACGCTTTACAAACTGCTGATTTAGAGGCCTTAAAGAAAACCCCAGATGTGGGTGATATTACCGCTGAATGGATTTTAGACTTTTTCCAAGCACCACATAATTTAGAGGTGGTACAGCGCTTAATTGATGCAGGGGTTCATTGGGATGCACCGATTGCACCGACCCGTCAACCTTTCAATGGTGAAAGTTGGGTGGTCACAGGCACACTGTCTTCTATGGGACGTGATGAAGCCACGCAATTTTTACAGGCTTTAGGCGCACGGGTCAGTGGCAGTGTATCAAGTAAAACCAAATGTCTTGTAGCAGGTGAAAAACCCGGTTCCAAGTTAGACAAAGCGCAAAAACTTGGTATTCAAATTTTAGACGAAGCGCAATTTATTGCACTGATGAAAGCACATGGTCAAATCGAAGATTAATCAGTTGTAATACATGATTTTAATGAAAAAGACACCCAAGATGATCAATCTTGAGGTGTCTTTTTTATAGCGTTTTTAATATAACGAAATTGGATGTAGAGTCTGCGATAGACAAATACAAACACAGGCTCGTCATTGTGAATTAAATTCACGTACAATATCGCTTCATTTTTAGGTAGAGATTCTGCCTGATTGATTCTGTTCTCCCGTTGATGATTGGCATACACATGGCGCAAGCAAAAAAATCTTTTCCGCAACAAAAATCGCAATTACATGCACGAAATCTGCATCGCAGTCGTTACGATTTTCCTCAGTTAATCAAGAGTTGTCCGGAACTTGCACCTTTTGTCCGCCCCAATCCATATGGCGATCTTTCAATTAATTTTTCTGATCCAAACGCTGTAAAAATGCTCAATAAAGCCTTGCTGAAACATTTTTATGGTATTGATTATTGGGATATTCCAAAAGATTATTTGTGTCCACCCATTCCGGGTCGAGCGGATTACATTCATTATTTAGCTGATGTCTTGAGTCTTCACAATAACGGTCAAGTTCCAACTGGGCCCAAAATTCAGGTGTTAGATATTGGTGTGGGTGCCAATTGTATTTATCCGATTATTGGGCGTCAAAGTTATGGTTGGAAATTTGTGGGTTCAGACATTCATGCAGCATCGGTGAAAAGTGCACAATTTATTGTTCAAGCTAATCCAAATTTGAGCAAAGCGATTCAAATTCGCTTACAGAAAACACCGAGTCATATTTTTCAAGGTGTGATTAAACCCTCAGATCGTTTTGATATCACCTTATGTAACCCGCCATTTCACGCCTCGCAAGATGAAGCCAATGCCACAGCCACGCAAAAATTAAAAAAACTTGGCAAAGCGCTTGATAAAACCAAGGTGGTGTTAAACTTTGGCGGGCAAAAAAACGAGTTATGGTGTGACGGTGGCGAAGCACGCTTTGTTTGTCAGATGGTACAAGAGAGTACCCAGTTTGCTGAGCAATGTCTTTGGTTTAGTACGCTGGTGTCTAAAAAAACCACATTGCCACTGCTGTTAAAGACTTTGCGTAACAGCAAAGCAGTAGATATCAAAACCATTAACATGACACAAGGGCAAAAAGAGAGCCGTTTTGTTGCTTGGACTTTTTTAGATACCAAGCAACAACGAGCATGGAAAAATGCGCGTTGGACTCAAGTTTAAACGGATGATTACTAGCAAAGTGTGAGCTGGTAACAGCCCGCCTAGCTTATGCCAATCAGCACGCTTTGTTCTGTTGAATGATCAAACTTATAGCAAGGCATTGAGTATTTTTTAATTTGATTTCCATAGCTGCCTATCTGCCAGCTTGATTGTGAATCTGGTTACAAAAAACAATATGCGCTAAAAGTCCTTTGCTGCTTTGTGTGTCACTTGGATGTGAAGTGCAAGATGTTCTTTTATATATGTTAATTGCTGTTTTAAAGAGTGTAAATGTAAGTACTTCTCATTTTAATTATATAAAAATCATTAACTTAAGAAAAAATTACTTTGCAAAGTAAGCTTAAATCCGAGATAATTTTTTAAAATTAAATTTAAATAGATATGGAGCTCAGGTTATGCGTGGCAATCCAGAAGTTGTTGAGTACTTAAATATGTTGATTGGCGGCGAACTTGCAGCCCGTGACCAATATTTAATTCACTCACGTATGTACGAAGATTGGGGCTTAACTAAAATCTTTGAACGTATTGATCATGAAATGCAAGAAGAAGCACAGCATGCTGATGCCATTATTCGTCGTGTCTTATTTTTAGAAGGTACGCCAAATATGCAACGTGAAGACATTAATGTCGGTACAGATGTATTAACGTGCTTAAAAGCTGATTTAGCACTTGAGTACGAAGTACGTGAAAAATTGGCTACGGGTGTAAAACTCTGTGAAGACAAAGGCGATTACATTACTCGTGATTTATTGCGTCAGCAAATGTCAGACACCGAAGAAGACCATACTTACTGGTTAGAAAAACAACTACGTTTAATTGAATTGATTGGTTTGCCAAACTATATTCAATCACAAATGTAATAAAAAAAAGCCGCAATATGCGGCTTTTCTTATGGCTTAAAACTTAGAACTTTTTAAAGCCACGGTTTAAACCAGATGGTTTACGAGCGGCATCATCACGGTCACGACGATCATCACGACGTTCGCCACGCTCACGCGGTGGAATAGATGGTGTTGCAGTTGGGTCATTGTCACGGCGTTGTTGACGTAAGAAACCGCCACGACGTGCATTGAGTGGTTTGTCTTGCATACGTTCGGTACGGCGTTTTGCCATACCATATAGACCTGTACCTTGACGTGGTTTTAATTCCACTGACTTGGTTAAGTTGTCGATATCATTTTTATCAAGTTCAATCCAACGACCAGTACGTAATTCACGCGGTAAAATTACCGTGCCATAACGGGTACGTAATAAACGGCTGACTTTTAAACCTTGTGATTCAAAGATACGACGTACTTCACGGTTACGACCTTCTTTAACTACCACTTGATACCAACGGTTAATCCCTTCACCGCCAATTTCAGAGAACGATTCAAATTTTGCAGGGCCGTCATCTAATACCACGCCTTTGAGCATGTTGTTTTTAAGTTGTGGCGTGACTTCCCCCATGACACGAACCGCGTATTCACGTTCAATTTCGTTAGACGGATGCATTAAGCGATTGGCCAATTCACCATCGTTAGTGAACAACAACAAACCCGTTGAGTTAATATCAAGACGACCGACCATTACCCAACGATCGCCCGCTAAGCTTGGTAAGTTGTCAAATACGGTTGGACGCTTTTCAGGGTCGTTACGCGAACAAATTTCGCCTTCTGGTTTGTAGTAAATTAATACACGACGACGAATTTCATCTTCAATTTGGAACTGCACCTTACGACCATCGATACGAAGCTCATCGGTTGGCTCAATACGTTCACCGACTTGGGCCACTTGACCGTTGACACTTACACGACCTGCGGCAATGACTTCTTCCATATAACGGCGAGAACCCAAACCAACACGTGCCAGTACCTTTTGCAATTTTTCACTCATGACAGCATAACCTTAGAAATTATCACAACAGTCAACCTATTTATGCGCTTAATGCCGGAACATTAAGTGCCATAAAAGCTTCCTTGGCATCCTGTAGGGGAGGCAATTGATCTAAGGAATTTAGACCAAATGCATTTAAAAATTGAGGCGTTGTAACCAACAACGCCGGTTTACCAGGGAGTTCACGAAAACCAGACTCTTTGATCCAGTTCCAATCAAATAATGTGCGTAATACTTGGCTATTATTTGACACTCCACGAATTTGTTCAATATCAGCTCGAGTCACTGGTTGATGATAAGCAATCACAGCAAGTATTTCGAGCAAAGATGGTGACAGACGAGTTGGTCGTTCTGGCCATGCTTGTGTAATGATCGGTTGATACTTGGCACGTACCTGAAAACGGAAACCTTGAGCGGTTTCAACAAGTTCAATCGATCGGCCGTGTTGTAACACAGCAAGTTGTTGCAAATATTGACGAATATCAGCGCTAGAATATGTATTGCCAAGGGCTTGTTGTAAACGCGCCACAGACATTGGGGTATCGCTTGCAAAAATCAGGGCTTCAAGCGACAGTAAAAGCTCGGGCTGTTGTTCAAGTTCACTCATGGCGTGCACCCTTGAATCTGTAAGCTTGCCGTTGCACCATCTTGAACAATCTGCAATTTTTGCTGACGAGTCAATTCAAGAATGGCCATAAAGCTCACCACCAGCCCCATACGTCCTTGGCGAGGGAGCAAGATATCTTCAAATCCAAGCACCTGACCCAAAGCGAGTTTTTGCTCAATAAACGCAATACGCTCTTCTAGCAACACAGCTTCGGATTTTACTTCATGAACAATCGGTTCAGGGCGCGTAAAAATACATAACATCGCATCACGTAAGGCATTGGCTGAAAAACCTTGCAGCGTATCATCTGTGCTTTCAATTTTACCAATATGGGCGGGGAAGGTGTCGCGCTCTAACACCGACATAGCGCCTAAGCGTTCTGCTGCTTGTTTAATACTTAAATAGGTTTCTAAACGTTGTACTAAATCTTGTTTAGGGTCTTTTTCTAAATGGATTTTGCTGGCTTTAGGTAACAATAAGCGTGATTTTAAATCGGCAAGTAATGCTGCCATCACCAAATAATCAGCGGTCAGTTCAATATTTAAGCCTTTCATACTCTCAATATAGGATAAATATTGATTGGCAATCGGGGCAATATCAAGCTGTAGTAAATTAAAACCGTTTTTTTGAATCAAATAAATTAAAAAGTCGAGTGGTCCTTCGAAATGCTCGAGCAAGATTTCAAATGCAGCAGGAGGAATATATAAATCCTCGGGAATCGTCTCTTGCCATTCATCCAAAACGCGGATGTGCGGCTGATGTACCAAAGCAGGTTGGACAGATGGATTCATTACAGTTATAAGCCACGCGAATTTTCAAAGGCATGAAAACATTATTTCAACAAATTGGGAGGTTGAAATAACAAAATACAAGAATGTGCCTAGTGTAAAGCAAAAGTGCCTATGAAGAAATTATTTCCACAGGCAAATCTGTAAAAAGTGACGAAATAAAGCGCTAATCTGTATTTGTGTGATATTTACAGTAATTTAAAATCGTGTCTAAATTAAAAATTGCTGCAAAAAGCAGCAATTTGGCTAAAAATGAGCTTAAAGCCTAGTCAAAAGCCGATACATCACCAGCACCTTGACGCAGCACCACTGGATAATCACCGGACAAATCAATCACGCTGGTGGTGGTGAGTGTGCCAAAGCCACCATCAATCAAGACATCAATACGTTTGCCGATCTGCATCTCAATCTCATAGGGGTCATCTAAAGGTTCTTTTTGACCGGGTAAAATTAAGGTGGAAGTGAGTAAGGGCTCACCTAATTCTTTGAGTAGCAACTGGCAAATCGGATTGGTTGGAATGCGTAAGCCAATGGTTTTCTTTTTAGGATGCATTAATCGTTTGGGCACTTCGCTGGTGGCAGGCAAAATAAAAGTGCTGATCGCAGGGGTATTGTTTTTGAGTAAACGGTACATGGCATTGTCTACCCGAGCATAGGTCGCAATGTCGGATAAATCGCAACATAAAATCGCATATTGATGTTTGGCATCGAGTTGACGAATCTGTGCAATGCGCTCCATCGCGGCTTTGTTACCAATTTGACAGCCAATGGCATAAGCGGCGTCAGTGGGATAAACCACGACGTCGCCGGCACGAATACGTTCAACTGCTTGGCTAATCAAACGTGGCTGTGGGTTGTCAGGATGAATTCGAAGATGCAGCATAGGTTTCTCCCAATATTGTTGTGTTTATCAAGCAGCCGCATTTTAGATGGCGAGCAGGGAATAGTGTCTATTATGCGTGTGAAAGCGGGTCGGTCGCTAGCAGCAGATGCTTTTAATCGAGGTCGCAACGTAAAAATTCTGTACTTTGTAAGCTTTTGCCACCTCGGGTACACAAACAAATACAGTCAATAAAGTGCTTGGCATCGCGTGGTAATTTGGCCTCACCAGTAAAATAGCGCTGCACTTGGGTATAGACATTGTCCTTAAAGTTACTGCCGTCACCGCCTTCTCCGGTTAGATTGTCTAAAGACACGCGAAATTTGCGACCAAAAGCTTTGGCAAACATCCATTCAATCGCTTGAGGTTTAATTTCAACTTGTTCAAACAAGGCTTGCTGTTGTTGTGTTCTGCCATCTGGGGCATACCAATAGCCTAAATCAGGTAGCTTTCGGCGTGCATCTCCTGCAATCGTCCAATGACTAATTTCATGTAAAGCACTGTTGAAAAAGCCATGTGCAAACTGAATTTTTGCATAACTATCTGATGTTTCAGGGAAATATTCTGGTTCAAAATCCCCTTTGACTAAACACACATTTAAGTGGGAAAACCAGTGATTAAAGTGTAAGATAAGCCAATCTACCTGTTGAGCTTCAGTTTGCAGATGAATCCAAGGTGCGAGTTGCACGCGGTCTACGGAATCAGTCGAACTTGAACGAGTAGGAGAGTTTAACTGTAATGAAGTTGTGACTTCAGGCTGCAATTGCAACTGCTGCATGGCTTGTATTACCCAAATGATCTGTCTGAATAAGTGCAAAATTGTATCTTAATCTTTGACAGAGTACTTATGAATTTGTAGAATTGCCGCCTTA
>Ga0172378_10001305_pt1 | contig 22881 bp, 21 predicted proteins | sample GrowelOW332metaG_FD_119755 | JGI IMG/M metagenome (GOLD analysis project Ga0172378, IMG submission 119755) | Groundwater microbial communities from an aquifer near a municipal landfill in Southern Ontario, Canada - Pumphouse #3_1 metaG | ecosystem: Environmental > Aquatic > Deep subsurface >... | reverse complement strand
ATTACAGATGATATGTATGAAAATTATGCAAAAGCTAATGCTTGGCATGATAGTATTTTTGAATGCCTTGCAGTTCAACCTATTAATGTAGAAAGTAGCAAGGCAAGACGGATATTATTAGATATCTATCATAATATTGTGGAAGGGATGAAATATGAACTGAATTATGAAACTAAATAAATAGGAGTTGATTTAATGATATTGCTTGGAGTAAAATTTAAAATAACAAACGGTGGGTTTAAGCATATGATATTGGATGGTGAAAAAAGTGTTAATGAAATAATTGGTAAGGATTTAGATAGCCAAGATAAAAAAACTATTAATAGATGGAGCAATAGTTTTGAAGCTTTGGTAGAAGGAATAGATTGTAAAAGGATTAATAAAAGAAGTTCTTATGAAAATATTATATTTAAATTGTGGGATGATATTACAGATCTTAGGGTAATTTGTATATATTGTATAAAAAATGAAATTAAACAAATCGATGATATAAAGGCTGAATGTAAAAAGGCTGTTGCCGAATATTATATGAAAATGTTAATGAAAGAGTCTAATATATTTTCTGACGATTTTGAATTTGATATAAAATCAGTAGAAAACATTGATAGAGAAATATATTTGACTAATGATGACGATAGGTTAATGTCTAAATTATATGGATCAATGCCAACAAGGTCTTATAATAGTGGGAAAAATATAATACTAGAAGAAGCAAAAATGGAAAGAATTGATTGGCTAATTGGTATGCAGGATTTTAAAAATGAATTAATAAAAATTAAAAAGCATAAATTTGATAAGTATTATGGGGTTCCATGCAATTATGTTATTTCTGAATATAATAAATATGAAATAGCGTATTTCTTAATACATGAAATGTACAATTCTAATATGCTATTATCTGAACAGGTATTAGAACGAGATCAATTTGTTGGTGCTGATAGAGGGGACAATCCTAAATCTTCCATTGATATTGTAAGAGGAAGAACATTTATGATTTCAGTTCCAAGATTATCTGGAGTTGGAGGAGGTATATTACGTAGCGATATTGATAGTGTATCAGTCCAGCAATTAAGTAGGTTTATAACAAATATAAAAGATGCAAGAAATAATATATTTGTTATATTTGTAACTGATGATGTATCAGTACAAACTTATATTACAGAAACTATGAATTCTGTAGGGATTAATTGCAAAGGGTTCCTTCCAGAAACAATAACAAGTAATACTAAATGCCATAAAATATTAAAAAATCTTGCAAAAAATGATGGATTTGAAAAATTTACTGGCAGCTTGCCGACTAATATTGTATATACACCGATGGAATTAACAGGGATATATGATAATTGGAAGCGAGAATGTTTATTTAAAAAGATAAATGGTTCTGTGACTAAAAACGTTTCTAATAAAAATGGTGAACCGTTATTAGCTTTGCAAAATATGATAGGATTGACTGAAGTTAAACAAGCAGTGGCTGAAATTACTGCTCATTTTAAAATGCAAGAAATTTTAAAGGAAAGGGCAATTATAAAGACAAATACATGTAAGCATATGATGTTTTATGGCAATCCTGGCACTGCAAAAAGCACAGTCGCCAGACTTATTGGAACTATTCTTAAAGAAAATGGAGTCTTAGAAAGTGGTGTTTTTGTTGAGGTGAGCCGCAATGATCTGGTTAGTGAATTTTTAGGCGGAACTGCTCCTAAAACAATGGAAGCAATAATAAAGGCTAAAGGCGGTATATTATTTATAGATGAGGCTTATTCATTATTAGAAAGTAAAGGAAGATATGGTGATGAAGCCATTAATACTTTAGTTCAACAAATGGATGTAATCAAAGATCATACTATAATAATTTTCGCAGGATATCCAGAAAAAATGAAAGATTTCTTAAGTAGAAATGAAGGACTAAGATCCAGAATACCATTTCATATTAAATTTAAGAATTACAAAAAGGATGAACTTATACAAATTCTTAAATTAATGGCTGAGGAAAAGAAATTTGTATTGACTAGTTCTGCAATAAAAATTGCTAAAAAGCAAATAGATGAACACATAGAAGATGAAGATTTTGGTAATGGTAGATTTATGAGAAATCTATTAGAAAAGGCAATGATGAAACAATCGCTCAGATTATTATCTGCCGATAGAGATTATAAAAAAATCAGTACCAAAGAATTAACTACTATAGAGGCAAAGGATATAAATACCGATATGGTATCTCTAAATAAAGAAAAGGTTGCAGGATTTAGAGCATAATAAATAAGGAGTTGTTTATTTTATATGAAAACTTGGAAAGATATAAAAGAAAATGTACGTTTAACTTTAATTGAAAATGATCCGCTATATGCAAAAATGCAAAAATTAAAAGATGATACTCCAGGCGTATTATCGGACGATGCTTGGGATTCAATTATGCGGAAAGTATTGAACAATACTTTCCATATAGCTAAAGCTAGGACAATGCTGATGCAGATGTCGGATCTTCCAATTGTTTTCGATAATGGAGATATACTAGCCTATGATCATGGCCATATCAAATTGATTACAGATGGTATTATTTCAAAAAATCTTCCATGTAGAGCTGAAGATAGAATTAAATTTAAAAAAAGAACATTTTATATTATTCGTCTTCCGAAAGAAAAATGGCGTAAGATTCTATGGAAAGTAGGACTTACAAAAGGTAATTGGAGGCATCCTACAATGATTAAAACCGAGCATTGTGCAACTCATGCTAAAATCAATGGTATTGATGATAAAGAAAATATATTAATATTTATTGAACTTTGGGTTATGAAAAATGGATTTAGATTTTGGTATTGCCCTTTTGGCAAATCTGGTTGTGACTTAGAAACTTTGGCTAGAACAATGGTTGATATGATTAAAACTCATGATATATTTAATAGTAGTGAACAGATTCATGCGGTAGTGCATGAAATCGAGATGGATATTCCAAATAAAAAATAAGGCATAGAATACCCCGTATAGCTGCAGCTATACGGGGTATTTATTTTTTCCAAGGATAGCATCAAATCCATGAAAAAGAAAAGTGTATTAGCATACCGACCAGCCATATAAAGCGAGCCAGCATACCATGTTATAGTGCAGCCAAGCCATCTAAGATTAATAAAAAATAAAGAACTGCCAATGGCTATCATTTATTTTTTATCGTTCTATATTGCCAGTAATGCAGAGTTAGCCTCTTTTTATCACTATTAATATGAACTTACTACATATTATTTTGGCAGGCTGCATGAAATAATATGTAATATACATAAAAGGAACGAAATCATCAGAATGCAACGAAGAAGATTTCGCAATTCTTCAAGCATATATATTCCTTTACAGATATGTTATACTCGTTTATTTTTCTAATCATAGCCTATTCAATAAGAATTACGGAACTTTATATTAAACGATTAAAGGAGTGGATTGAAAATGAAAAATAGTATCCCGATGGATGAAGTTTTTAAACGCTATACCAGAATCAAACCTATTGCTCTAAATATATATCCATTATATTCAAATTATAAGGAGAATTATAATTTTTCTAATATAATGGAAAGCGTTAATAATTGGCTATCATTCACTGGTAAAGAGGGTCCAGCTTTTAAAAAACTATTAGAACTGTACGATCTCACTTTAAAACATGGATTTGCCGAAAATGCAGATATCATAGCAGGGAGGATAGAAACTATTGCTAGGTCTTCTGAAAACCCATCTGAACTTAGACAGTTTGTTTTAAACAAAATAAAAGATGAGGCATCATCTTTTGGAAATTGTAAGGGGGCAAAAACCATTTACAATGCATTATCAGAGGCCATTCAATGCGAACGTGTTATAAAAAATCATAATATATTTTCTAAAAGATTTAATATAGATTCTTATGTAAGAGAGAATGCTATAATCGAAGATAATCTTTACGATACTATATATGAATTATGTAGTTTTATCGACACATATAAACTTGGATTGGATTCCAAGTTCTCAATCGCCTTAGAAGAAACTATGTTTGCATTATATAAGAATAGTTTTAATGTTGATACTAAATCAATAGTTGAATGTGTAACCGATTATTTTTTATCAAATCATTTAGAGTCTGATGATTCTAAAATGGAAATACTCAATATTCTAGAATCGGCTACGGAAAAAAATATATTTATTTCAGAAAGTGATGCTGAATATTTTGATGAATTAAAAGTTGCTATCCATGAAAATTGTTCAGAAGGAGTAGTATTAGAAAATCTTCTGAAAGATAAATCTAAAGAGCTAATAGATAAATTTAAATTGCTTCCTGCTAAAAGCGAATCTGCATTTAAAAATTTGATAACAAATCTTCTTGTTGTTAATAAAGATAGTAATATTATAGATGGGACAAAAAATGTATTATCTATTATATTTTATTTTACTGTAGTTGTAGGATCTTTTTCTATTGGATTTATACCTGGCATCATAGGAATGGTAGCTGCTAAAACTATCAACACTATTGCCGAAAGAAGCGAGTTTACTAAAGTATTAAAGGTATGGTATGCTAAAAGGGATTCAGTATCTAAAAAAGTAGATAGTTGCAAAGATCCAGAAAAAAAGAAAAGATTAGAAGAATATCTTAAAACCATCGATAAGCAAATAACTAAGATAGAAGATTATTCAGATAGTTTGCGCGGAGATGATGAGAAAAAGAGCTGGGATAGCCGTCCTTCTAATTATAGTAAAAAGGATGATGATACTTTCGATATGAATTTTAATTTTGATGAAGAAAGCAAGCTATGCGCCAATGATATTGGAATGATTTCAGAGGCATTATCTTCTATAAAATGGGATAAGGATAATATTCAAAATGTATTATTTGCATCTGAAAATGTAGTGCAGATAAAAGCTAAAGATATAAGGTATTTATCAGAATTTGCTATAAAATATCCAGGTATGATAGATTATGATAAGTTTATAGAAGCATTATCTTATGCTGATCGTACGGTGCAGAAAGAACCAGGATATGATAATTTCGATAAACTTAGCGCATACACAGAAGCTATTACAAAACTCGACAAAGCAAAAGATGATGATGATATTAAAAAAATAGCTGCAAAGGATATTATTGATGTAGACGTATTCTCTGATATAGGAGGGATGTGCGAAGCTACAAATGCTATAAATTCATATGTAACTTCCATTCAAGAGTTAGGAATCACCAGCACTATAACTATGGCAGCACAAAAGTTGTCTTCTAAGATTTCTGATCTATCTGATAAAGAGAAAATTATTTCTAGAACAATCGATGCTGCATGTAGAATAATGAGCCATGGGGTTGAGCGTGCCATGACAATGGAAAATCGTGAAGCTGTAATAAGAGGGGATATACTGCCACCAGCTTCTAAAGTTATAAAAATTGCGGCCACCACAGGAATTGCAGCATTTATTCATCCTGCATTAGCAGTTATAATGCTACTTGGTAGATTTGCTTTAAATTCTAAAATAAGAGCAAAAGAAAGACAACTGGTAGTTAATGAATTGGAAGTAGAGCAAAAAATGATTAAATCGTATATAGATGATGCTCATGAAAAGAAAGATTATAAAAAAGAAAGAGAACTTCGTCTTATTCAGAAGAAGCTGGAATCGCAGTATGCTAGATTAAAGTATAATAGCAAAATAGCAGCTCCTGATGATGCACATTATGAAAAAAATGAAGATGATGATTAAGTGGAGGTGCTATAATGGCTAATAAGAATTTTTTAAAATTTATTCTTAATGAAGAAATTACTGTTGGTGGAAAACCACTGGATGATGATAAAGATAATCCACCAGCAGATTATACCGCAGATACTCCAGATGATGATAAAGATAAGAAAACCTCAGGCGATACTGCAGATGCAAAAACCCCTCCAGCAGACAATACTGCTGATACAACAGGTACTGATACAGATGAACCAGCCCCAGATTATACAACAGATAAACCAGAGGAAGAACCAACGGAAACAGATACCCCTCCAGAAGATAATGCCAAGGCCGGAACTGATGAACCAGCAGCTGAGCCAGAAACGGATAATCCAGAAGCTGGGTCTGATGACGCCCCAAATTATAATGATGATGAGCCAGAGCCTACCACTGCAGAACCAGATAAAACTGATACAGAACCAAATTATAATGAAGATGAACCGGCTGCTGCTGGAAGTGGGGAAGAAGGTGGCAGCGAAAATTCAGAAGAAGGTAATGGAGAAGACAATGCAGACAATCCTGATTATACAGGAGATTCTCCTGAAGGATCTGATGATGGAACAGGAGCAGAAGATACTGGAGATGGAACCGCTGCTGCAACTCCATTAGATGATGACATTACCAAATCTCAGGCAGACGTTTTCTCTAATTTATCTCCTGTACAGATTTCTATAAAAGTTAAAGAATTAAAAACGCAATATGTAACTTTATTTTCAGATATAGATGGCATATTAGAAAGATTGTCTCAAATAACAAGAAAAGAAGATAATATTCCAACATTGCAGTTTTTAAATAAGAAATTTTTGGAACTTAAAGACATGATAAAAGATTCATTAGTATATACTTTTGATGATAAAAGCTATGTACAGAATCAAGTTACACTACAAGAATTCTTAGTGGTGTATGTAAATCTTGTTAGAATTATAGAAGAGCTTGCAAAAGCCAAAGATAAAAAGTAATTTTTGCTGTTATAGCATTTAGGTGTTATAACAATATAGTAAATATTTATGCCTCTGGTGGGCTAAGTATATAAATTATGTATAAATTGAAAATTCACCTAAGGAGGAAATAAAATAATGGCAATTGTAAGTTCAGTAGACAACCAAGTTGATCTGCTTCGTGGATATGAACAAGATCCTATTCGCGAGTACGCAGAATCATTTTTAAATGTCGCCAAGGCAGGCGTTACAGAATCAAGTGTATCAATTTTTGACGATCCGGGGACGTATTTACGTAAGACTTCTACGAAGGAAGCTTTGAAAAAGTTCTTTATGAATGAATCTTATGATATACATGAACCTAAATTTGATCCGGCAAAAAATCCTAATGCAGCGAAAGCAATTCAAGAACATATGAAAAATATGGCTCAGATCTTCGAAAACGATTCGGTAGCGGCAATCAGAGAATCGGCACAGCCACTTGGAGCTTTCAACCCGGTAATGGGTATGGCTCTTCCTATGCATAAAAATCTTTTGATGAATGCGGTGTTTGAACAGGTTATGCCAAAAGGCGTAGCAACTTCACCAAAATTCACGTTAACTCTTGAAACTCGTAATATGTACGATATCAATCATAATAAGATTGATATGTTCTTGGAACAGAATCGTATGAGCGATGCTATTACAAATAGCGTGCCTCAAATGGACGTAATCATTCCTGTTCCAGAATATCAGACTATTGATATTCTTAAGGATAAATTCAATGTAACCGGAACTAAGCATAATCTTAGTATTAAATCGGCGGTTACGGGCATTATTGTAAATACATGGGTAGCAGTAGATGACTTCTTCTATGATGCAACCACGCAGAAAACTCGTAAATGCTTAGCAGCTGATGTAGCTGGTATGAAACCTGTTATCTTCGATACTGGTAAAATTAGTTTTACACCTACTTATGGAGCGCAGGATAGAATTATGCGTAAAGCCATTCAGATTCAGGTTACAACTGATGCGGTCGGAACTGTTAAAACGCTAAAGTGTAATATTACTGGCGCAGCAACCAAGGACAATAAATTTGAATTTGAAATTAATGGTCCAGATTCGGCATCTATTAGTGCTATTCGTTTCCATGCAGTAGTAGATGTATCTTCTGCAGCATATCCTACAGTTAAATTTAACTGGGAAGCTCGTACGGACTTCTTCGAAATTCCAGAAGCACCGCATATTTCTTGCCAGGTAACCCCTGAAGCTGTAAAAGATATTCAGGCTCTGTATGATATTAATCAGATCACAAAATTAATGAGTATGATGCGTCTTGCAATGCTTCATTGGAAAGATGACAGTATTCATAATGATCTTGATGAATCCTTCTCTACGCTTCCTGCTAGACAGAAAGTTGTAGGCGCTGTTGACTGGGCCCCTCCAGTTGGTCAGTTCATGGGCTCTCCTATTCAGTGGAGACATGAAATGTTTATCGATCAGCTTGATATGTATACTTCGCGTTTGCTTCAGGTGTTAAACGATGAAAACATGACTATTCTGGTTATTGGTCGTCCTGAAATTATCAAGCGTATTACTCCTCAGAACCTTGGTTATTCTACTCCGTCTAACATCGGTCCTGTTGAACTTGATTTCCAGCGCACGATTGTTACATCTGAAAAACGCGTATACAATTTCATCTCGTCCCAGAAGATGAGAAATAACAATAACCTGATCATGCTTTTGATTCCGCGTAATACTATGAGAATCACTTATCAGATTATCGATTATCAGTTATATGTATCAAACGAAATTCGCGATACTGAAGCTTTTGAACTTCCTAGCATGACTTGCTTCGAACGTTGGATGTTCTTGCAGTATCAGCCTATTCAAGGGAGAATCAATGTATTGAACGTTAAGGGTACTCGTGAAGATCTTGAAAATCCAGATCCTATTGGCCGTAATGCCATGAATGATGATACTGCTAATGATAACACATATTCATCTGCAGTAAATGGTGTAACAGCAACCAAAGGAACTGCTATTGGTCAGAATGCTACAACGGTAGTTGGTCCTACGGCTCATCGTGTAGTTGAAGAAAATGTAGGGGATATTTCTCCTAAGACTATGTAATTTAAATAAAATATAGACCTACAGGTTTACTGTAGGTCTATATATTTTATATTTTGGAGGTAATTTTATGATTAGCGAAAAATTACAAAATCAGATTGGAGATTTGCGAGGCTCTCTTTTAAAATTAAAGATGAGCCATGTTAAAGGAAATGCTGTATTAAATGATGTATGCGCTTCTCTCAATGCAATATTTTCTGATTCTGTAAAGCAAGTTATCTATACAAATAATACTGATAAGATGTTTTATGGCATGGTAGTAATGCCTATTATACCAGGTAAAGATATAATTAATATACTGATGAATAATGAGCAGTATATTATAACTCAAGTATATCTAGAACTAGATTCTAAATTATTTGATGAAATGCTTGATCTTAGCATTGATGAGGTAACAGCCTTAGTATTACGTGAAGTTGGGCATATGGTCTCTGATGCTTCTCCTATGCAGCGAGTTAAAGCTGACATAGATGATTATTTATATAAAGAGAACACGACAATTAAGATATCTGATTGCGTTCATTATATTGAATTATTGTCATTTGGAGTTAGAGATGCTATACGTAAAACCATTTCTATTTTTGAAGCGGAAAAGGGATCACAGATAGATCAGTTTGATATAGATTGTGAAATTGATAGCGATCTTAGATGCGCTATGAATAAAATCGACAATAACGGCTATAATTATAATTCAGACATTGACAATAAACTAATATTTTTATCATGGGTATTACGTTTGTATTGCAATGTATTGAAATATAGAATCCAATCACTTCATACTCTTAAAAAGGGGATAGAGCTTACAGGATCGGAATTAGAAAAAAAAGAAATGAAAAATATCATTATTCGTTTAGAAAGAATAGATGATGATAGTCTACTTACAGAGAGTAGCTTTTTAGATTCGATAGCTCAAACCTTTAAAGATAATTCTAAAAAAATGAAAATACAAGGTATACAGAGATATGAAGATGATTTTTATCAACTTCAATTTGAAGTAAATAATTTGGAAACCTCTGATGACGCAATATTGATACTTCATAGTATAAATTCTAGAATGTCTGTGCTGGATGATTTCTTAACATCAGAAGAGCTTGATAAAAAATCTTATGATAAATGGAATGCATTAAAGACTAAGTATAATGAACTTAGGAATTCAGTTTCAAAGAATAAGGTGTATCAGAATAAAACTCGGCTATATGTGAACTATGGTGCTGATGATTAAGCAATATTAGAGCATAGCTTAATGGGCTATGCTCTAAATTTCTTTTTTATTTTTATCATTACATTTTTATAATCTATAAATAAAGGGAGAGATTATAAATGCGTGATGCAATCACTACTGAAAACAAAAGCCTTTGCAAACTTTTAGAAGTGGATGGATTGAAGTTAAATATAATAGATAAGAATAAAATTATTAGATCTATTGATTTTTTAATTCCAATGCAAGTAGGCTCGAAAAAATGTCATATAGATATTATTGTTGAAAAATCTCATGGCAATAGCGATCTAGTAATTACAACTAGAGCATATGAAGATAAGTATTATAGGATCACACGTAGCATCCCAGAGTATTTAAAAACTAATTATTATTCGAAATATACAGATATAATTAAAGAAACTGTTGTGATAAATAGTTATGATGAAAATGATATCTTACAAGAACGTAAAGAAAAATTTTCTAGTGCATTAACTGAAGCTGTAGAACCTTGGATTTGGAAATTGATAGAAGGAACTCTATATGAAGATTTAGTTAATGCAGCTTCGTGGAATATTTTTAATAAACATGAGGTTTTTAATATAATTTTATCAGATTTTATATGCAATACTGCTATTGTAAATTTAGGATTTACAGAAACAAGCAAAAACAATAATGATATACTTTTAAGAATATATAAAAATCACATGCATGGAAATACTATTCATTTATTAAAAGATTTATTAAATAAACAGAATGAAAATATGCATGATGCATTTGATAAAATATATAATAATTTATTAGAATGATCAAAATCAATTCTTATTATCATCAGTATATTTGATTAATAATATAAAAGGAGAGTGTGCTTTATGGATAAATTTAATAATATTGAAAAAATTATAAGTCTTTTGGATCTAAACAATATAAAAATAGGAGAGGCAGTAGATAGGCAAATTTCATTTATAGCTCCTATGATTGAAAAAGGATATAAAAAAATTTTTATACATATAAAAATTAAACCATCGCCGCAGCATAAAGATATTACTGCTGTATTTGCAAGTGCTACATTTAATGAAACAGTTATCAATTCAGGAAATTCTGCTGTTTGGTCTCAGACAGAACATTGTAAAACTCTGCATTACGGTCTTGATTTTACAAAAGAATCGGCAGAAATTATATCTTTATGCGGATATAAAGAAGAAGAAAGACTAAATAAATATAAGCTTGCTATTTATGGAAAGGTGGTATGTGCCATTAATATATGGATTTGGGAAGCTATAAAAGGGACAAAATATTTTGAAATAGCTATGCCTAGGCAAGAGTTTTTTGATAAAAAGGAATTTTTAAATGAAATAATATATCGGTATATATGCAATACAGCTTTTTTTGGTATCGGCATATCAGATGACGCGCTTTTATTCGAAAAATATTTTTCGAATATCGCCATTGCAAACGCTACATTAAAGAAAACACTAGAAAAGCAAGTTAATGAAATATTTACCAAAATAGAATCGATACCCGTCGTGCTGGTATAATGATTAAAATCAATTCTTATTATCATCAGTACATTTGATTAAAGTAGCGCGTATGGCGCATATTAGGAGGAATTTATAATGGCATTAGGAAATTATGACAACAATCAGAAGGATTCAGTATTTCGCCCAAACGTATATGGTTATTCAATGGGGAACACCGGAGAATCAGCTTTGGACAAAACAAATTTATCATTTACAATGTGGAAAAGTACAATTAAGATTTCTATCTCTCCGGCAGTAGAAGGTGGATCTGGAGAAAGAACTGAATGGAATTGGAAGGGTGCAGTTAGTATCTATTTAACTCCTACTAAAGCATTGCAGTTTGCAGAAATTTTAAGAAAATATAAAGAAGATCCTGATACGTATAACGGTTGGGGTGTATTTGCAGGAAAAGGATTCATTAGCGTTTGTAATGGAAAAGCTTTCGGTGGATCAAAGGATTGCATCGTTGTTCAGGCTATTAGTGAAGAAGGAACAGTTACAGCTCAGTATGCATATGAATTCAAGACTGATTATCATAAGGTATTAGAAAGCTTTAATTCTGAAACAGGCGAATTTGTAGAAAATACAGACATGTTTAAGGACATTGAAATTGGGCAGGTCATTACTCAGCTTAGTGATTATGCAACAGCTGCTAGCAATGCTATTGCATTTAGTGTTGTTGATAATCTTGCTTGGACTTTCCATTATCAGAATAGAGATATTGAAAAGATTGCGGCAAAGCTTGGAGTAAATCTTGAAAATCAAAAAGCTTCGTCAAGTAATAAGAGTTATTTTAATAACACAAGCAAAACAGGTGATTCGAATACTCAGCGTCAGTCTGGAACAATGGCTGATATTATTGGTAAATAATATTTTTCATATAAGGTGCGCCTTTAATTAGGCGCATCATATTATTTGGGTGGTGATTCTTTGTCTGCTATAAATTATTCTACATCTAATATTTTAGAATTTGAATCTGTGATGGACGTAGATTTGGCAATAGTACAATTCATGGTGAATAAATATGCTAAAAGCAAATATATACGTCCAAATGTAATAAAAGCAAGTTCTGAAAATGTATTGAAAAATTTGCTTTTATATAGAGAAAATGTAAATCCTCTAACGATAGTTTTAAAGGAGGATTATATAGATAGCGCTGATGATATGCTAAAGGATCTAAATAAAACATATGAAAAAGAAATATTAGAATTGGCCAAACCAAATGATGTTTTTAGATATGTGAAGAATATGGAAGAAACAGATGGCATTATCATCAATACTATCAACTGTAGAAATACACAGCAAAAACAACTTATTAATACAATAGATAAAGATATACGAACTTGTGTCGATAAATTTGACATTAGTGATTATTCTTGTTTATTTATAAAAGATATATGCACTATACCTTTTTATAGGAATCTTGGCGGTAAGTATATTTTCATATTAAATTGTAAATATAATTTAGATGAAAACTATGTTCCTAAGGTTGGAATAATGCTTGCTGGCGGATGGAACAAAATAAGAACTATAGATCCATATATCGGACTAATAATACCAAAGGGGAAATGAAAAATGGGAGTTATGACAAACATCGTTCCGAAAGCAACACTTAGACAGAAACAATTAGAAACACTTGAACGCGCATCTGAATGCCTTATTTCTGCATACGGTCCTTTTGCTTCTACCACTGCAATTAGATCAGGCGTAGATGATACCTCTAATAAAAAGATTATAGGGGCTGGATCTACAATTTACACAAAGGATGGACATACCATTCTTAAAAAACTCATGATGTCAAGACCTATCGAAATGACTACGCTTGAAGATCTTATTGACATCACATCAGAAACAGTTAAGAATGTTGGTGATGGTACAACAACTGCCGTTGTACTTGCATATCATATCTTTCTGGCAATGCATAATATCAATATCAAATATGGCATTTCTGAAGCTAAATTAGTTTCTGATTTACATGCTGTAGCCGAAAAAGTTATTGCTGCTGTTGATAAACATAAGCATGAAGCAACGCCAATGGACATTTTTGAAATATCCATGATTTCTACAAATGGCAATGTAAAATTTTCCGATGCCATTAGACAGATCTATGAAAAGCATGGAATGGGAGTTCATATCGATGTAGGCATCTCTAATACAGAAAATCATGAAATGAAAGTATTTGATGGTCTTACTCTGGAATCTGGATTCTACAATGAGCATTTCATCAATACGGATAAATCTACGTCGGAAATTAAAAATGCATCCATATATGTATTTGAAGATGCGCTTGATACTCCTGAAATGATGGCTATTTATGATCAGATTCTTGAAGATAATATATTCGGGCCAGGTAGAGAATTAGGAGAATTATCTGCTAAGCACCTAACTGGAGCTCAAATATCTAAACTGCAATCACTTGGTAAGTTTCCGCTTTTTAAACCTACCGTAATCATATCAACTGGATATGGTAATGATATGCGCAATAGATCAGATCAGATTATTGAACAGTTTGGGCAATATCCGCCAACTCAGCGTCCTCCTGTATTGAATGTAACCAACGTTCATGATAGAACTGCTATTATGGATCTATGCATGTTAAGTGGAGCAAGAAGTATAAAAAAATATAATAGCGCAATTGAAATGAAAAATGATCAAGACAAGGGAATGGCGCCAACAGCTAAAACAATTCATGAATTTGCTGGAAAGGCTGAATTTGTAGCAGCTGATAATATAAGCACAAAGATCATCAATCCTGCAAAAATGTATGAATATGATGAAGCAACATCACAAATTATGCATGACGAAAATAACAACCCTATTTTCTCTCAGATATATAAGTCTTTAGTTGAATCTTGCGAAACACAGTTAAAGTCAATGCAGAAAACAAAAGTTGATATTACTGAAATTTATCTGATGAAAAAGCGAATTGCTTCGTTAAAGGGTAATATGGTAGAATATCTTGTTGGCGGTATTTCAATGGCAGATAGAGATTCGACAAAAGATTTAATCGAAGATGCAGTGCTCAATTGTCGCTCAGCTGCTAAAGATGGCGTAGGATATGGAGCTAACTTTGAAGCTTTACGCGTTTTGAATGAAATTGTAAAAGAAGAACAAAACGAAAAGTTCACTGAAGAAGAATTAAAACAAATCGTATCTGGAGAACTCGATCCTGGATATAGCATGGCTGATATGTTGCTCAAGGCATATACAAAAATTGCTGTTATTCTTTATAAGAGTGCTGTTGGTGACGACGAACAGGTTGCAATTCAAATGGTAGGGTTATCATTGTTGAAGGACTGCCCATGCAATCTTAGAGAAGTTAAACTTAATAAAACAGGTCAGGGGTTTGATTTGTCTGATGCATTTGATAAGCGCGTATTAAGTTCAATCAAATCTGATCAGGTAATCTTGAATGCTATTTCAAAGATCATCGGTCTTACCTTTGCATCCAATCAGTATCTCACAGCTTCTCCTTCTACGAATTTGTATGAACAGGAAGCCGAAGCAGCCAAGCATATTAAGGCTATTTCAGAAACTAATAGCGCTGTTGTAAGCTAACCTATACGGCTAGAATAAAAAAATATGAGACGTACTACACTTAAATATAGCAAAAATATTAAGGCTACGAGCTAATCGTAGCCTTACTTATTTAGAGGTGTTATGGATGAAAATGACATTAGAAGAATATATTAAAAACCCTATGGGAGTATCGAATGCTGTTTTTAGCCAACGAAGCATGTATAAAGATTTATATACAAATAAATTTAATAATATAATGCTTAGAGAAGCTGGAAGTTTAGTAATGCATATGTACAGAGAAGGAGATACAAAATTTGTACTCCATATTAAAATCCCATCAGAGGTTGTACCAAAATTCTATTATGACGTTGTATTAGAATTTACAACAAAGAATCCACTTACTATACTAAGTACGAATTTAAATAATTACGACATTAGATTTTATTCCAATGATCCAGCATTTGTATTTACGTTTGCATATTCTTTTTCAAAAAATGATTTATTTATCACAGATTTAGCTTCTAAGATGAGTAGGCAAGCTTTATCTGATAGAGCAAAAGAAAAAAACCCTAAAAATATTGTCGGATATGTGAAGAGTATATATTTTGCATATATCTATATTAAAGCACATGGGATTGATAAGAAAGCAGTATGGAGTGTAGAAGCAAAGCCATATAACGTAAATACATTATTGGCAGATATCATGCAAGCTGATGATAAAATAGCATTAAGACAACGATTAGGACTAAATGTTGAAAAAGCAAAGGAAGCTAATAAAAAGGCTGCTAAATTAAAAACTAGAAATATATATTCTAGTCATGATCGTAATAATGAAAAATTTGTAAAAATGGCAAAAACAGTTGGCAAAATAAAAACAGCCAGAACTGTTAAATATACAAAAAGAAAGTAAGTTATATATTATATACTTGAGGTGATTAAAAATGTAATTTAAAAGCAAGCATTAGAATTATTTAAAGGGGGAGAAAGTTTAACATGGCAGATGCATTAACTAAAATAGTAAGTCGAGTACCCGTAAGACAATTTATTAATGTTGATGATTGGCAACCAGAGCCAGAGGATATAATTTTCGATCATTCGAGAGGTTATATTATCGCAAACATAGGCCCAATGTTTGGCATAGAAGGAGATAGCGATATTAATTATTTCGTTATGTCTCCAAAAAGATGCTATAACAGTGACACAAAAGTTAAAGATGATGGAAGCGTATCTATTGGGTTTAGAGCACATTGTACAGATTATCTTAATTATTTCGAAAAGTTCTATGATAGAAAGCATATGCTTTTTGGGCTTTACGCTAAATTAAAGTATATGATAGACTATCAAGAGGGTTATTATGAAGAAAATTTTGTTAATGATCTTTCTAGGTATATAATTGATTATGAGTATGCACCATTGCTTCATTATGCAATTCATTGTATGAATGAAGACAACTATTATATTCCATTGCCATATAAAAGCAATGGCAATCCGGTATTGGAATATAGTGAAGAACATGCAAAGATTTTGCATGAAGTATCTCTTATTCAAAATATGATTATTCCTCTTATTTCTCATTTTGTATTTAAAATGAAATATATAACGAATGATGTGGATAGGCTTATTCTTAAATGTTTTGATAAGATCTTTATAATGAGTAAGAGAAAACATCAAGTAGATATGCTGAGTAAGTTATATCAGACAGTTAGCAGCAATGTATCAAAAGATGAAAAGAACAATTCTATTATCTGGGGAATGAATGAGATAAGAGCGATAGATCCTATCACTCATACAATGTCTACTATTAAACAAATAATGAGACAGATCATTCCAAAATATGTGTATAATAGAAATATTATACATTTTAATTTTGATGCTATTACAAGGGAAATCAAATATAAGGTAACAGATATACCATTTGAATTTAAGCTGGCATCTGTTTCATCATCTATCCGTGATGAAGATAACAATAGTGAATCGGATAAGTTTGAAGCATATATCTCTAAAATTGATGAAGCTATGTTGTTACAGACTAACGTTAACTGTGATACAACAATGCAAAAGATAATTCAGATATATGGCCCATTTCCAGAGGATGAAATTGAATTTTATGAAAAACAATTGGTAAAGGATGGCCATTGTATAAAAAATAAGTTTCAAGAAAATCTAATCTCATATTTATTTCTTAAGGAATTTAAAGATACGAGAGCAGCTAAACTTATAAATAATAGAGAATATATTATTCTTATGATAGCGGCTAAGCGATATCTTATGAGAGAGGGACAGACATTATTACCATTTATTATTGGTGGCAGGGTAGAGAGATGCGTTACCAAGAAAATGGTAAATAAAAAGATTATGCAACGCATAATCATCTCAGAACTGTATCCTAAAGTTGTTGAGAAATATAAGAATGATAAGATAAATGAAGAAAATGTCTTCAGAAATATTGCTCAGATACTTGCATCAGATTTTAGGAATATTGATTATTATGATAGGTCTCTAAACGATATTCCAATTGAATGTATACCAGAGAAAATATGCGAAGAAGCACTTCAATTTGTTCTTATGATTTAAATATTATGGAGCTGGAAACAGCTCCATAAAAATTTGTGTAACATTATAATGCTATACAAAAAATAATTTAGGAGGATACAATTGAATAAAGTAGATAAGGTCTGTATTATTAATAAGATAATAGCGATTAGTTTTATATTATCTGGGATTTGCATAGTTGCAAATACGATTGCCAATACTGGTGACGGAATTATAAATATTATAGTTTCAAATTTTATGAAACTTGGATTTGCTATAATTTTAGTAAATCTCGGTGGAATGATTTTAACTTTAACTAGAAGGTAGTTGGTTAAATGCTTCAGGATAAATTACGAGATTTTTTAAAAAAGAAATTCCCAGATGCTCGTGATGCATCTGGCAGAAAAGAAATAGCTATGCGCTGTAGATTTTGCGGTGATAGTCAAACAGATATGAGTGCTAGACATTTATATATTTCATTAGGAGATGATTCAACCCCTCCTATGTATAATTGTTTTAAGTGCCCGGCTTCAGGCATATTATCTCCAGAAATATTACAAAGATTAGTGGATTGTACCGAAGATGGGGAATTACTTTCTATCTTAAGAAATAGTAATCTTAAGATTATAAGGTCATCAAAAAATATTATAAAGAAAACGCAAGCATATCATATTCATAATACATTTATAACTGATGGAGTTTTAAGCAAAGCAAAACTTAGATACATCAATAAAAGACTCGGATTGGATTTATCATATAGTGATATTTTAGAAAATAAAATGGTTCTAAATCTATATGATCTACTCAATAAAAATAGAATAACTAAATTTACTAGATATCCCAATATAATGGATCAGCTTAATGATTGTTTTATGGGATTCTTATCTATGGATAATGGATTTTTAAGTTTAAGGAATATGGTATATAAAGAGAAAGAACTAACAAAAAGCATTAATCTTAGATATGTAAATTATAATATATTTGAAGATGGAATTAGTAATAGAAAATTTTATGCCATACCTTCTAAATGCAATGTCACATCTATAGAACCTATAAATATCAGAATAGCAGAAGGTGGGTATGATATCAATTCTATTTTTTATAATTTGTGCGATGGAAACAGAGTACAAAATATATATACGTCTGTTGGTGGGAAAGCATACTTGAATGTGGTAAGATTATATCTTACTGATTTTGGGCTTAGCAATGTAATATTCCACATATATACTGACGGAGATGTTAAAACTGAAAGTATTAAATTCATTTCTAATATCTTAAAGCCATTGGGAATACCATTATATATGCATAGAAATGTTTTTCCAGGAGAAAAGGATTTTGGTGTTCCAAAAAATAGGATAAAAGACCAAATAATTAAATTATAAGCACATTGGCTAGAACCAATGTGCTTTATTTTTTGTAAAAACATCGATATAAAGAGAGGTGATTATAAATGGCTATATCGTTACCAATAAAGCCAGATATATTAATGCATTTTGAAAATGGCAGAAGCAGAGATGTATATAAATACGGAGATATAAATAAAGCAAATCCTCCTCAATTTTCATTAGCAAATATTCATAATAAATTTGGAAAAAGCGCAGCCACATTTTCAGTGCGATTAGCGTTTAATCATTGCATAGATACAACAAAAAGTTTTACTTTATCATATTGGATATATGACCCAATATGCACCTATGGTGCAGAATATTTGGTATTTAATAGAGAATCAGGATCTTTGCGTGGTGGTTTTGAATTTGGTTGGGCTCCATCTAGTTCTGGAAATAGAGTATGTTGCCTCAGCTCAAAATACGTAACAACGTATGATAGTGAAATAAGAGAGAGCCCTGTTTATGCAATATCACAGGATGTTGGAGTGCTATTACATATAGAGGTTAGTTTCGACAGCACTACTAAAATATGTAGAATTTTTAGAAATGGCATTATTGTTTGGCAACAAACCTTATCGTTTTATATGGACAATATATCTAAAAATTTATTTTTTGAACCTATAAATGCTGTATATTTAGATGAACTATTACTTATTCAAACATGTTTGCACACAGCAGCATTCACCCCACCAGCTGAACCGTATATATGGTTAGATGGCCCAAGAACAGCAAAAGACCAAAATAATAAATTGTATGGATATAAATAAAAGAGGCGATTATAGATGGCTATATTATTACCAGTAAAACCAGATATATTAATGCATTTTGAGAATGGAGGAGATAGAGATGTATATAAATATGGAGGCCATCCTCAATTTTCATTAATATATGATCATAATAAGTTTGGTAAAAGCGCAGCTTTATTGAATATGCGATTTAATCATTATATTGATACTACAAAAAGTTTTACTTTATCATATTGGATATATGATCATGATTGCGCTGATCAGAACCAGTACCTAAGCTTTAACCGAGAAGTTGGATCATTACGCGCTGGGCTTGAATTTGGTTGGGCTTATAATGGCGGTTATAGAGTTTGTTGCATGAGCCATAATTACACAACTAGTTATGATTGTGATATTAGGGATAGTAGCGTCTATCCAATCTCACAAGATGCAGCTGTGCTAATACATCTTGAATTTAGTTTTGATAGCACTACTAAAATATTTAGAATTTTTAGAAATGGCGTTATTGCCTGGCAACAAACCTTATCATTTTATATTGATAATATAGCTAAAAATTTAGCGCTTTGGCCTACTGCCACTAACACTAGTCTATACATTGATGAACTATTACTTATTCAAACATGTTTGCACACAGCAGCATTCACCCCACCAGCTGAACCGTATATATGGCTGGATGGCCCAAGAACAGCAAAAGACCAAAATAATAAATTGTATGGATATAAATAAAGGAGGGAATAAAATGGGACAGTTTGTAGTTAATGAATATAGCAAATCTATAGATAAACTTACTAGTGCACTAGTCACACGCCTAGATAATCCTTTTTACAAATTCAATGACAAACCAGCAACTATAGTAACTTTTTATAACGTAAATATAGAAGAGTCTAGCCTTGATGAAGCTACAGCAAATGTATACAGCCAAGTTAATGCTACAAGCCCGCTAAGATTTAATAAAATAGAGAATGTAATGCTATATGGCGTTCCCAGAATACAGCTAGATAGTTTGGACCAAGGAGAATTTGGAACAGAATCATCTCCTGTTGAAGGTGAAGCATACCTTCCACCAAATACATTTAAGCCTTATCCTAATAGCTATTTTAAAATTGATTATATTGATATTGGTAAAACAGTATTGTTTAAAGTAAATGGGGTTCAGCTTGATACATTGCCGAATGGTTATAATGCATACCAGCTCCAATATAAAATGGATTTATTTGATGCCGATATAGATGCTCAAGTAGTAAAAACATTTAAAATGATATCTGGCAATATAGGAACAGATCTTAAATCTGTTGTTGAAGATTGTGAATATGATATAGTATATAGGATACAGGAACAATGCGATACTTTGCGAAAATATTATATGGATTTATTTTTTAAAGGAAACGTACAAACCTTTGTATACAAATACAGAGCTGACGATGGTGTATATTTCTATGATCCTTTTATCATAGAATTTTTAATAAGAAATAAAATAATGAATGGAAAAGAATATGAATATATATCGCACCAATCATATCTGCCGCCTTCCTTTAATATAGATTATGATAATACCATATTTCATGCAATAGAGATTAAAAATACTAAACTTGATATGGCCAGAGCATATGCTACATTAATAGACGATCCAATGTGCCTTATGTCTGTGCGGCTAGAGGATTATTATTCGGTGGCGTATACAGATGTTGATGGAGAAAGAATCACAGGAGTATTGGGAGATCCGATAGATATCATAGATTCTGATTTGATATATTCTATTGTGAATAATGTTATGCTTCCAGATGACGATCCTAGAGCATATTACAATATCATAATAAATTATATGAATAATGGTGTACTTACAGAAAAGATTATCGATACCATGAGCAATGTTAAGTATGTTAAATGCAAAGAATTATTCTATACAATACCAATAATCATCTATTGTTTAGAACAGTATGCGTATAAGTTATTTAAGCAATCTGGTAAAAAGAGCTAATAATAACAGTACTAACATATAATTAAATCGATGGAGGGGGTAGTGCATAAAATGAGTAAATTAGTTGACGAGCTTCTTTTAGAAGAAATGATTGAAGAAGACGACCATGATCTTATGTTTTCAAATGAAGCAAACCGTACGGGAGAGGAAATAGATAGTTTGATGGAATCAAAAAAATCTATCAATGAAAATATGGCTGAGTTGTTTCCGCAAACTGGAAGATTTAATGAACAAGTTAAAGATTATGAATTACAGAATATAGCTGCATACCACGAGTCTATTAAAATAGAAGGAGATGATTAATATGCCAGACATGGAAATTTATAGTGTTCTTGAAGAATTAGTTGGAGATCCAACAACCCAGCATATGCTTGATAAAACCATTGAAGAAGAAGATGATGCTGAGATTTCTATCATGGGAGATCCTAGCGGTATATCTGATAGTGATGCCATTGATATGGTTGCTGGATTAGAAGACCCAGGAGATCCTGATTTTATTGATTTAGAAATTTTGTAATTAATTGAGGAGGAAAATAAATGAGTAATATTTTATCTGGAGATATTAAAAAAAAGATTAAAGTATCAACATCTGTTCCAATTGTAAATCTTCCCATTCCGATAATTGGCACAATGGATGGCATTTCATTAACAGTTGATCAGATTAGAGAATGCTTGCGTATGACAGAATTCGTGTGGGAATATGTAGGAACATCTATGCTTAGGCTGAATGTATCTAATTATAACACAGATAATTCTGTAGTTGTTGAAGAAGCTGCTAAGCAGCAAGAATCTGTTACTAAAAATACAATTGCCACTGCCCAGGCGGCTGCACAAGCCGCCTTAGATGCGGCCGAAGCTAAAAAAGAAGCTGATGCTAAAACAGCTCAAGAAGCAACTGCAAATACTTCCCAAGCTAGCTCTACAGCCAATACTCAGAATACAGCATCTACAACTAGCGATGCTGCTAGTACTACTAAAACAGCAGGACAGGCGACTACCGATACGGGCAAAAAATAAAAATGTATCCAGTAAGAATAATATCTTACTGGATACTCTGTCTTCATTTTCTTTCTTACTTAGACCATCCGATAGTATTCTCTCCCATTGGCTGCCCTCCTTCCTTCTTAAGTTGAGGGCTTTTTAATTTATATTCCCAAAGTCTATGTTTTTATTTTCATTCATCCAATACTTCCTTTCTTATTATAATATATTTATCCATCACTTCTATAATATATAACTAAGTTTAT
>Ga0172378_10001304_pt1 | contig 22900 bp, 17 predicted proteins | sample GrowelOW332metaG_FD_119755 | JGI IMG/M metagenome (GOLD analysis project Ga0172378, IMG submission 119755) | Groundwater microbial communities from an aquifer near a municipal landfill in Southern Ontario, Canada - Pumphouse #3_1 metaG | ecosystem: Environmental > Aquatic > Deep subsurface >... | reverse complement strand
GTAACAAAATCATCTTCTTGGTTAAAGAAATTTGGAAACCTGAAATTTCACCATAGGCACATTTTATTTGACAAGAAGTACAATCTTCCATATACAACAGGAGATGCCGATGGTGATAATATCGGCTATGGCGGTACCCTGTATTATGAAAGCGACGTAAGCGCCTACCAAAAAAACGATCAGATCACCAACACCCACGATGACGACAAAGAACTTATAGAGGCAATAAAGCGAAATACACCTGATAAATTCGGCGCATACAATTTACTCTCGAATAATTGTCAACATTGGGTAAATACGGTTTGCTCCGATTACAACGACAACAAAAAAAAGCAACCCACAAAAACAGAGCAGCACTGATATGATTTTTCTGCAAACAAAAATGCAAGCCAAAGACCAAAGTGCAAGCGAAAATAGGGCCGCAGGTATTGCCGACCATTCCGCGCAAGGTGCCGATTTACAGCAAAAAGCCGACTTGCTCGATACAGCCCAACGCGTTGCTAAAGATGACGACGAAGAGTCTCTACAAGGCAAATTCAACAATACGGCACAGCGAATTTCGGATAAAGATAAAGAAGAACCGGCACAAGGCAAATTCACTTCCACTGTGCAACGCCAAACAGAAAAAAGCTTTACCCCCTCGCAGATGAAAGCAGAATACATTCAGCGCGAAACAAAACCAAATAACACAGGCCTCCCCGACAACCTGAAATCCGGCGTGGAAAGCCTCTCCGGTTATTCGTTCGACAATGTGCGTGTGCATTACAACAGCAGCAAGCCCGCCACCGTGCAAGCTCTCGCATATACCCAGGGAACGGACATTCACGTAGCCCCTGGCGAGGAACAGCACTTGGCTCACGAAGCTTGGCACGTAGCGCAGCAAATGGCGGGTCGAGTCGCCCCTACCACAAGTATCAACGGGATGCCGGTAAATGATAACATGGGACTCGAGCACGAAGCGGATGTAATGGGCGCAAAAGCAACGCAAAAAAAGTGAAAAGGAATTCCTTTGAAAAAACTTCAGCGGTATCTCGAGAAGTATGCGTACATGGTCAATGCAGACCTCGGCCTCAATTTTGAATCCGTATAAGAACAGTCCTATAACAAGCTATAGAAAACAGAACCCTCGGATGAAATAAAAGATTAAAGTGGATCGATATTGACCCGCACGTCCAAATCCTGCGGAAGCTTAGCAAGAGCTTGGCGGATGACTGCTGCGGACGGTGCTTTGATAAGCAGATTCATCCAGAATACATTCTTTACTTGGGGGATGTAAGAATCCACCGGACCTAGCACTTGCAACCCGGCTTTTTTCGAAAGCTCCTCACCAAACGCATTGGCTTTTGTATGGAGCATATTTTCATCCTTACTTCCCAATTCAATGGACGCAACCTTGCAATATGGCGGATACATCGCTTCGTTTCGCGACAGGAGTTCTTCCTTGGCAAAGCCCGCATAATCGTGGTGAATCGCAAAGCGGATAATCGGATCATCGGGTTTATTTGTCTGCAAAAAAACCTCGCCACCTTCCTTTGCCCGCCCCGCACGGCCGGAAGTCTGGCTCAAAAGCTGAAACAAGCGCTCGCCAGCACGGAAATCCGGCACGCCGGAACCCGAATCCGCCCCCACGACACCCACGAGTTGAACACCCGGAAAATCATGTCCTTTAGCGACAATTTGCGTACCGAGCAACACCGAATATTTGCAGTCCCTAAAATCAGAAAGAATCTTTTCAGCAGCCCCCACATTCTGGGTAGTATCCCGGTCCATGCGGACAACCTTCGCTTCTGGAACCCATTCGCTTATCTCCTCTTCCAATTTTTCAATGGCTCCGCCTACAAACTCGTACTCCGAAGACCCGCATTCCGGGCAGGGCATATTCAGCGGATAAAGGCGACCGCAATAGTGGCAGAGAAGCCCGCCATATTGCTTATGATACACCAGCGGAATCTTGCACGCTTTACAATAGAATGTGCTTCCGCACTCCGCACAAACCCGCGACTTGGAATAACCGCGGCGGTTCATAAGAATGATAGCTTGGTAACCATTTGCAACAGTCCGCGTCAAAGCCTCTCTAAGCTCCGCCGACAAAAGGAGCCCCGCCTGCTGCAAGCGGGCCTTTTTATGCATATCCACCAAGTGTACCGCAGGGAGGCTCGTTTCCGTGGCTCGCCTAGAAAGCGTTAAATAGGAAAGATTGCCTGAATTCGCCGCATAAAATGTTTCAAGCGAAGGCGTCGCGCTTCCAAGGACGACAAGAGCTCCGTATTTGTAAGCCGCATGGAACGCAACTTCGCGGGCGTGATACCGCGGAGGAGAATCTTCCTGTTTGTAAGAAGAATCATGTTCCTCATCGATAATCACCAAGTCAAAAGCGAATGGAGTAAGTATCGCGCTCCGCGTGCCAAGTACAATCTTCGCTTTTTTAGAAAGAATGGAGAGCCAAGCCAGCCGCTTTTTGGGGGCGGAAAGCGCTGAATGAAGTACGGGAACGTCAAAGCCCAAAAATGCAGAAAACCGTTCAGCCGTCTGCGGAGCAAGACCAATTTCTGGAACAAGCACAAGCACGCGCTTCCCTTCGCTCAAGGCAAGCTTCGCAAGCTCCATATACACCCTAGTTTTGCCGCTTCCCGTTACGCCGTGCAAAAGCGTTCCGCGAAAGCCTTCCTGTTCTAAAAGCTCCGCTAATTTGGCATACGCGACTTTTTGCTCCCCGGTAAACTCAGGCGAAGCGATAACTTCAACGGGTTTCTCCGGAATTTCCATATTTGCAACAAGAGCGTCCAAATACTTGCCAAAATCCCTCGGCAAGAACACAGACAAAGCTTGCATCGGCGTCGCCAAGTAATATTTGGCAGTCCATTCAAGGATTTCCATATAGCGTTCGTCAAAAACATAATGGGAAGCATGCGGAACGGCTTCTTTCACATTAAAAGAAGGAACTTCGGAAATCACTTTGGCAACAAGCCCTAGCATTGGCTTTCGCTTTGCAAGCTGCACCCAGACCACGCTCCCCCGCATGATACCCGAATTTTCAGCAACGCCATAAGTAAAGACCTGCGGAGAGAGAGGCACATACACCTCGCAGAAAAACGGGAAAGTACGCCGTTCACGGAGAGTCGATACAGACTCAGGAGGAACCGATTTGGGAAATCTCTTCGCCATTATTCAAAATAATAGCATCCTTTCAACAATTTCAGTATCATCTCTTCGAAAGAAAACACGGTAAAGCAATGAGCATTGTCCATGGAATGACATTTTTTGTCATTTTTCATAAACACGCCAAAGAAGAAGTCAAAACATCCCCAAAAAGTCCCTTTTTCGCTCTTCCTTCTTACTTTTGCCATTTTCTTTTAATTAAATTATTCTTACCTTCGATATTCCCCGCGAATATCACTTCTTTCTGGAGATTTTCTATGAGCCTTTTTAACTTTTTTAGACCCGCTTGGCAGAATTCCGACCCTCAAGTCCGCAAGGATGCCATCGTTAAACTGCCGTCCGATAATCAAGACGTTTTTGAGTCCGTCGCGCTAACAGACGAAGATGTTGATGTCCGCGCCTCAGCCATTCACAAGCTTACCCGCACCGAAGCGCTCCGCAAAGTCATTTCCAAAGAAACGGACCCGGCAAACAAACGCGATGCCGAAAGCCGTCTCCTCGATTCGATTGCGAATTACCTCAGATCCTTCCGTTCTGCCGCCACACAAAAAGAGTTAGACTTCATCTCAGAAATCGCCGATTCCCGCTATGCAGAAGACCTTCTCAAGTCGATGCCGAGTTCCGAGCTCCGCTTGGCCCTTGCCAAACTCTGCACTAAACAAAACGCGCTCGCGTTCGCAGCCCTCAAAGACCCTAAGGAAGAAGTCGCCCTTGCAGCACTGGAACATATCGACCGTGCGAATCTCCTGCAAGACATATTTCAAAATTCCCGGCACACGTCCATCCGCAAAAAGGCGGGAGAAACGCTTCGCCAGCACAAAGAAGCTAAAAATTCTGAAGAAAATGCAACATTGATGCTCTTCCGCAAGCGCGAAGCCCTTGTGCAGCAAGCACACCACCTTGCCGATTCCAAAGATTTTATGACGAACTCGCCCGCTTTCGATGCCCTCATCAAAGAAGCGGCCGATCTCGGTATGGGCCCCGCCCAAGCGGAATTCGACCAAGTGCTCCAAAGCTACAAAACGCGCCGCGCTGAAGAGCAGAAGCGGATTGAAGATGCCAATGCTGCCGTTATAGCAAAAGAAGACAAGAAGAAATCCCTGGAAGCTATCCTTTCCGAACTCGATGCACTTCTTGAAGCCAACGTCCGCGAAAATAAGAAAAAAATCGGGCAGCTTATTTCCAAATTCAAGGAGGTCAACGCAGGCGAAGATTCTCCCATTTTCAAGCTATTCAACCTATCTCTCGACCGCTTCAACAAATTTGTCGAAAAAGAAGACAGCGAAGCCAAAGAAGAGTCAGAAAAGGCCGCCTCTCGCAGCGAAATCATCGAACAACTGAAACTCCTCGTCAATGAAGAACCAACGGAAGCTTTGGAGCGCAAGGTAAAGGCTCTTGTACGGACATGGGAAACAATGCCTCTTATGGAAGGGACCGATCCCGAACTCCAAACCTACAACTCGCTCAGAAGCGAGCTTTCCGAAAAAATCAACTCAAAAAACGAAGCTGACAGGAAAGACTTCGATGAGAAGACAGTCAAGCTCCGCGCCATCATCGATGATGTAAAGAACATCAACGAAAACGAAGACTTCAAGGAAATTGCAAAGAAACTCCGCGAATCCTACAAAGCATGGAAGGAAATCGTCGGCGAAGCCAAATTCCGCTTCCAAGAAATCTGGAAGGAATACAGCGAAGCCACATCCCGCTTTAAAGAAATGCAGGAATGGGAATCCTGGTACAACGAGCGCGATAGAGAAACGCTTCTCGAAGAAATGGCGCTTCTCTCCAAGGAAGAACCGAGCAAGGACGTTCTCTACAAGCTTCGCGGCTTTGCCAACCAATGGAAAGCGATTGGTCCTGTATCCGCAGCAAGGTTAAATGAGTTCCGCGATAATTTCCGCAAGCTCTTCGAAGAGATTATGGCTAAGTGCGAACCGCTCCTCAAGGAACAAGAAGAAGAACGCAAAAAAAATTTGGAACAAAAGGAAGCCATCTGCGCAAAAGCGGAATCGCTTGCCAACGATGATGCGAACAATTGGCGCGATAAGTACAAAGTGATGCAGGATCTACAGGAAGAATGGAAAACCGTCGGATCGGTACCAAAAGAAAACAACCAGCCTATCTGGGACCGTTTCCATGCTGCTGAAAACATTTTCTACACCAAGCATAAGGAATTCTTGAAGCAAGAAGATATCGTCCGCGAAGAAAACTATCAGAAGAAGCTCGCTCTTTGTGAACGCGCTGAAAAGCTTGCTGAATCTTCGGATTGGAACGCGACGTCCGTCGAATACAGAAAACTCCAAGACGATTGGAAGACCTCCGGCCCCGCCCCGAAGTCCAAGTCCGAAGAAATCTGGGCGAGATTCCGCAAGGCCTGCGATGGGTTCTTTGAACGCAAGCGCGCCCACTTCGACGAATTGGATAACGAGAAGGCAAAAAATCTGGAAGCCAAGGAAGCTCTTTGCGCAAAGCTAGAAGCACTCGACCTCGACCCGAGCAACGCCGAAACAGTAAAAACTGTTGATGAAATCAATGAAGCTTGGAAAGCAATCGGCATGGTTCCTAAAGAGAAAGTAGACTCCCTTTGGGAACGCTTCAGTTCCGCCTTGGACAAGTTCGAAGAAAAACGAGCCGAAATGGATCCGGTTTACCACACACAGATGGAAGAATCAAAAAACCAAAAAGAAGCCATACTCCAGACAATCGCTCAAATGATGGACAATGCGGGTTCCAATCAGAATTCCGACACAGTGAAAAGCTTGCAAGTCGATTGGAAGAAACTCCCCCGCTGCGGCAGTGCGGAACAGGACCTCTACAAGAAATTCCGTGAAGCATGCGACGAATTCTTTACACGTCACCGCGACCAGCTCGAAATTCAGGAACAGGCCCGCGAGAACAACTTGCAGAAAAAAATAATGCTCTGCGAACAGGCGGAACGCTTACTCGCAACACTTTCCGATGAAAATCGCCGCGAATCGATGAACGAAGTGAAGCAGCTCCGCCGCCTCTGGAGAGAAATCGGAGCCGTCCCCCGCAAGGATTCAGACAAAGTATGGAACCGGTTCAACACCGCATGCGATGCCGTATTCGGCAACATCCGGAACGAACAAAAACAAGCTGAAACGCCTGTGGTAGAAACCCCAAAAGAGGCAGACGGACAGTCCCAGGCCTAATCCCGTGTTTCCTCCCTGGACTTCGCCTGAAAAGGCTGCAGAAATACTTCAAAAAGGCGGAATCGTCGCCATTCCTACAGAGACTGTTTACGGCCTCGCCGGGAATGCTTACGATTCCAAGGCTCTCGCCAAAATTTTCGAAGCAAAGAAGCGCCCGCATTTTGACCCATTGATTGTTCACATTGCAAGTATCGACGAGATACACAATGTGGCATCCAAAATTTGTCCGCTAGCAAAAAAACTCGCGGAGGCCTATTGGCCAGGCCCAATGACGCTTGTTCTCCCCAAGACGGATCGCATTCCAGATCTTGCGACAAGCGGGCTTCCAACAGTTGCAGTACGGTTTCCAAGCCATCCAATAGCGCAAGAAATAATACGACTTGCGGGGGTTCCCCTCGCGGCTCCCAGCGCGAATCTTTTCCAACATGTGAGCCCGACGACGGCAATGCACGTCGCCGAACAGCTCGGCGACATCATTGACGGGATCGTCGACGGCGGTTCTTGTGGTGTGGGCGTCGAAAGTACCATCATTTCATTCCCCGAAGGCAAGCCCGTAGTGCTCCGCCCGGGAGGAATTACTCCCGAAATGATCGAACACGTCGCGGGGAGCGTATCATTCCACGAATCAAAGTCAAACCCCAAGGGCCCGATGCTCGCCCCGGGGATGATTGACAGGCACTACCGCCCCCAGGTGCCGCTCTTTTACGGCAAAGTTCCCGATGGGGCGAAGCTTCCAAAAGGCACGGTGCGCATAGCTTTTGGAAATACCAAATCCGTAATTTCTCCGACAATTAATTTATCTGAAGCCGGGGATTTCAAAGAAGCGACGGCTAATTTATACGCATATATGCGCCTGATGGATAAACCGGGCAATACTTTGATTTTAGTAGATCCCATTCCAAACGAAGGTTTGGGAATTGCCTGCAATGATCGCCTTAAAAGGGCGGGAGTTCGCCAATTTCCCGAATTTGCCGACTAGGAATTGAATTAAAATGCCACCATTCAGAGGAAAGCGGGATAAATCCCGATTTTTTCATGATATAGCGCAAGAGATTCCGGTTGGCAATTTCAACAGACGTAAGAGAGCCTTCCTTTAATGCATCCGATTCCCCGCGAGAACCCGCGCGAGATTCAAAAGAGTCGAAATCCGTTCCCATATCGAGCAGGGCTCCGGAAGAATCCGCGATCGATAAATCCAAGGCGTAGCCGAAATTGTGGACGCTCCCCCGCTTCGGATTGGATACATAATCCGAAAAAGGAGTTCCCGCAACAATTTCGCGGAGTTTCCTTTGCGCATAAAGCGGACGGGATGCATCAAATATGACAAAGCTGCAACCCGGGCATTCTTTTTGCAGCAGCGAAACAGCCCGTTTAAGTTTTATCGCCGCAGCGCGTTTAAGAAAAGCTTTCCTAGCCCCACAGTAAAGATCAAGCCCCGTGATATTGTGAGATGAGGCATAGCGCAAATCTAATTTGACATACGGATAATGCGATATTTCTACATAGGACGTATCATTTTCAACAAATGAAATCCATTTGGCATAGGCGGAACAATAGCTTCGAGGCTTTGCAGGCGTCTGTGGAACAAAAACGGGTTCGGCGGAGAAGCACAAACCCAGAATAAATACAAAGTAAATTTGAACAACACTGAATTTAAAAAAATCAAAGCGCAAAATTAGCCTCTACGCCAAATTGCACGTAGAGACCCATTCCCTTCGCCATAAACGGAACAAGATCATAGCCGTTAGAAGAATTTCCATCGGAATCCCGCGTTACTTGAGAGCGTTCGCGGGCATTGTCCGTGCCGAGGAACTCCAAGGATGAGACATCCAAATTAGCAAAAATATTGTCGGCTTCTACGTAAAAGCGTACTTTTCTAAAAAAGAAAACATTTCCCGGTAAATCCAAATTCACGCGGGCATCCGTACGGAAAAGATTTGCGTATTCATTGTAATCGCGAATTTTGCGAGTGCCAAGTATACCCGTTTCCGAATTAGACGGAGTAATTTGATAATAATAAAGCGGGCGATGCCACGCAGCGTGATGGGACAAAATGACGGATACTAAAGAATCCTTGCGCGGATAATAGCGCACAAAAGAAGATATATCCAAGCGGGAATTAGCCTCCCACGGCAAAGAACGCCCGTCCGAAAGCGAATATTCGCCATAGACAGAACTTAAGTTCGTACCGAGCGCAAAATGATGGCGGGTGCGGGCTTCAAGCTTGCCTGCCGCACCGAGTACCCAAGCATCGTCCGCATCGGAAAGTTCCCTGTAATGCGCATAAGCAAGAGGTACGGGAAGATCTGGATCAATATAATATCTTGCAAATCCATGAGCGCTCACTTCCAAACGTTTTTCCGTATAACCCAAGCCTAGCTTCCCAGAAGCTCCGGAAATAATGTCACTTACGAGTTCCCCATCGTCCCAAGTATCCTTCCAATCTCCGCGCCAAGCGGTATTGCCGAATATGTGAAAGCCTTGACCCTGTACTACTCCGGGAGAACCTGCAGAAAAATTGTGGTCAAAATCGAGCGATACCGTCGGCATTCCCTTATGGCTATCGATATCCGCAACCGCACCAAAGGCAAAAATTGTCTTCTGCGCCTCGGATGTCCAAGCTAAGCGCCAAGAACCCGACAGGACGTCTGCACTAAGATCCGTTGTCTGCGTTGAAGAAAAATCAGGCCATTTGCGTTCTACAATGTGATGCTCATAGAGAAGAGCTCCGGAAAGATCTGAGCCCAAGATGTGACCGGGGAAAGGCTTATCCGCACCTGCGGAAATAGTCGTCTTGGTTTGGGAATAGCCATCGATGAACGCGGCATTTTCCGAAGCAGCACCATTGCGGAATCCCGTCGTATCCCGGAGCGTATCGGAAGCTTCTTCGCGGACAATTCCTCCATGGAAGCTAGTGCCAAGTGCAGATTGGTATTCCAAACCTGCGACCGCATAAGTGCGACTGCCGCGGATAATGTTCACGCTGTTGGTCGTTTCTAATGAAGTCGTCGTATCCTGGCGGATCACATAAGTATCGTTGCTGTAAATGCCGTTTACCATCCAGTGGTTATCAAGCGAATCCGAACCGGCGATTTGGGCAAACATATCATAAGAAGAAAGATCAAACGCATCTGCGCTCTCTATAGAGCAGTCATCGCAAGTAGCACCGCGTTTGCGGAACTCGGTAAAGAATTTTTCACCCATGTTCTTAAGCATTTCAGCATCCAGATAGCGGAAGCTGAAACGGAACGAATCCCAAAAAAGGGAAGGACCGCCGATAGTCACTTCGCGAAGCGTTGTCCCTGCAGAAAGCCCGAGCTCAAAATCTTCGCCCGAAAGCGTTTCGGGAATATAATCGACTGAGCTCGCCAGTCCTTGACCAATCGGGCCTTCACCATAATGATCATAAATATCTATCGATTTCAACAGATGCGGATTGATTACAGATAAGTTTCCCGGAAATCCAACATCCAGATGGCGCATATTCGGAATGCGCAGGCGGCCCAAGTGATAGCCGACTTCATCAGCCCGGGAGCCATCATAATACAAATTGCTTGAAAAATCTTTCTGTCCCGAAACCCCCTCGAATTCGCTCATCAATTCAGAAAGGTCAAAACGCATGCCTGCGACATCTTCCAAGCGCTCTACGGAAATATGAGAAGGTTCCGTCCACTTGACAACCGATCCTCCGCCGATCACAGTACTTTCGCCTAAATTTCTCACGTTGGGATGCATCACGGCGACAATGTCCATCAGATCCGTATAATCCGAAAGCGAAATATGCAGAGTATCATACCCATCCTTAAAAAGAACAAGGCTTGCATTTCTCGAATCTACAGTCAATTCCATGCGGCCATTGCCATCCGTCTGTCCGAGTTCCTTTCCCGACAGATAGGTGATGTTTACAGAAGAAAGCGGGTGGTCCGTTTCAGTCTCCAAAACGACACCGATCACTCTCGTTGGACTAGCAAAGGCCAAAATAGGCAAAAACAGGCAGGAGAAGTATAAAATTCGCTTGAGCATATTAGTTTTCTAAAATATATAATTTCTAGTTTACAGACTATGGCAAAAGCATACTTAATACAGACCGTTGCAGAGGCTACCAGCAAGGAAAGATCATTTGAAAAGGTACGCGGGCTTGTTGAAAGCGCTCATCTAAAACAAGGAAGCCTCATCATCTTCCCGGAAATGTTCACTACGGGATTCCTAACTGCACCCGAAAAGGACTCTGGAGAGATCCTTGTTCCGAGCAAGGCTTCTGCTTTGTCCCGTTTTTTGCAGGAGCTCGCCGACAGAACAGATTGTACGGTACTCGGCGGCGGTATTGAAAAATTCGGGAATTCTTTTAGGAATGCCACTGGCGCCTATTTTCCAAAGAAAAAAACACCAGAAGCAATCTACCGCAAGCGCCACTTATTCGCCGAAGAGGCTTCTCATTTTGAACCAGGCGAAGATTTTGCCCACTTCGAATGGGCGGGATTTTCCATTTATCCATTCATCTGTTTTGATTTGCGCTTTCCAGAAGATTTCCGCCACGCAAGGGCCTCTGGAGCAACCCTGATTACAGTACAGGCCGAATGGCCTCATTCGAGGTCTCTCGCCTGGGAAACCCTGCTGCGGGCAAGAGCCATCGAGAACCAATGCTTCATCCTCGCTGTAAACCGCGCAGGAGATGATTTTGGCGGAAGCTGCGCATTCGGGCCTTCTGGAGAGATGCTCCTCGGTACATCCGCAAGAGAAGGCATATACGAAGTTTCTATCGATCCTTCTGACGTAGAAGCCGCTCGCAAGGCATTTCCCATTCCCCCGCCGATTTTATGATGGACATAATCCTTGAAATACCTGCCCAGTCCGCAACATATGGCATTTCCAGACAAATGACGCTGACTCAACTTTCACAAGAAGGATTCCCAATCGCAGAAGCCTGCGATGCACTCCTGCCCGCCCGGATCTGTTTTTCTGGACGCGACAACTTTCCTTGGGACGCCTATCTGAACAAGATCTCCATTTTTTGGCAGCTTTCCAAAAACGATGCCCTGCCATACGCATTCAGGCTCAAAAGAAACATCCCCGAAGATTTGTACAAAGCGATCCCCCGGCTTTCTGCAAATGAAGCCTTAGACCTGCTTCATAAATTGGGAAAGCTTAAAGCCATCGATGCTTTTTCTAAATTGGGCTAGCACCGTTAAAGGAGTTTGCCGTGCCAGTTAGAGACATATTTCCCGCACTCGTAAAAGAAGCCCTGGAGCTTGCGAATAAAGAACCTCTCCTCAAATCCGTTTTAGAAGAACAAATCGTATTCCGCGAATCTTTCGCCGAAATTTTGGCAGTAACGCTTTCCCGCAAACTCGCAAGTTCTATTCTCAACGAGTTTCAGCTGGAAACGCTATTTCTCACAATCTACCGCGAGAATCCCTCCATCATTGAAGATTCCGCCGAAGATCTCTGGGCGACACTAGACCGCGATGCAGCTTGCCATTCCGCACTGGAACCGCTCCTCTTTTTTAAGGGATACCAAGCAATACAGGCCTACCGCATCGCCCATGCTCTTTGGAAAACCGACCGCCAATTCTTAGCAGAAATGCTCCAAAGCTTGATTAGCCAAAAGCTGGCAGTCGATATCCACCCGGCGGCAAAAATAGGTCATGGTATCCTCCTCGACCACGCAACGGACTTAGTCATCGGAGAAACGGCACGCGTCGGGAACAACGTTTCCATTCTACACGGAGTAACACTCGGCGGTACTGGCAACGAAACCGGCGAACGCCACCCGAAAGTCGGAGATGGAGTGATGCTCGGCGCCCACGCCCAACTCTTAGGCAACATCCATATAGGCAAAGGTGCAAAAATCGGAGCAGGAGCCGTTGTCCTCGACGATGTTCCACCCCATACCACCGTGGCAGGAGTCCCTGCAGTAAAAGTCGGACATCCGGAAAATGCGATGCCGAGCCTTGAAATGCAGCAGGACTTCACCCTCGATGCTAAGGACGATTCAAAAAAGTGACAAAGAAAGAGCGGATTTCCTTTGTTGAAAAAACGCTCGACGCACTTTATCCAGCGCCGGAAATTCCGCTTCATTTCACAAGCCCTTACACATTCCTCATTGCAGTTCTCCTCAGCGCCCAATGCACGGACAAACGCGTAAATGAAGTAACGCCCAAGCTTTTTAAACTAGCTTCTACCCCAGAGGAAATGGCAAAAGTTTCTGCGAAAAAGATAGAGGAAATCATTCACCCGTGCGGGCTCGCACCCGCCAAAAGCCGTCACATTCTGGAACTTTCAAAAATTCTTGTCAAGAAATACGGCGGACATATCCCCAGCACATTTGAAGATTTGGAAAGCCTTCCGGGAGTGGGGCACAAAACCGCGAGCGTCCTTATGTCACAAGAATTCGGAGTGCCAGCGTTCCCTGTGGACACGCACATTCATAGACTTGCAATGCGCTGGGGCTTAAGCGACGGATCTAGCGTAGAACAAACGGAAAAAGACCTCAAAAAAGCCTTTGCAGAAAATACCTGGAACAAGCGCCACTTGCAAATTATCTACTTCGGGCGCGAATATTGCACGGCACGCGGTCATAGTCCGCAACTTTGCCCGATATGCAGCCGGATCGGTTGCAGAGAAAAAGTATAGTTTTACCTTATGGGAAAACTAAAACCCATTTTTTTCAGCCTCTTTCTTTGCCTGTTCTATACGGCATGCTTGGAAACGCCCGAAAATCCAGAATACTCCAAAAACGGCTTGGAGGTTTCCGTATGCATTAAACAAAATGGGAACTCCTGCTCTTACACATTACAAGCGACTCCCGCAGATTCGTTTGAACTAAAAGCGGTAACAACACCCGAAGAACTAGAAGACAGCCTTGACTATTATTGGGTAAAAAAGAAAACAGTCCTTTCCTCAAGAAAGACCTTTACAACAGATACGAGTTCCGTTCCCGATTCCCTCATCGCAAAAGACAAGAACGGCAATTCTCTGACAGTTGCACTCCATTTCATTTTTGATACAACTCCCGAACTAGATTCCATCACCGTCCCTAGAGACAGCGATACTTTGTACGGAAACGAAAGTACCGCTTTTACATTTTCCTTCCATGCAGAAGATAAAGATAAAGGCGACACACTCTTCTACACATTTGAAGCCGATTCCGCCTCTTTCTATGCAGGGACGTTTACCACAATCATCCAATCGGGATTCTCTCCCGGCAAGCACAAATTCCGAATCATCGTCAAAGATCTTCTCGGGCTATCCGATACTCTCAGCTATAGAACATTCTTTGTAAAAGATACAAGCGGGAGCAGAGAATGAAAAAATTGCTAGCCATACTCGCGCTCTTCTTCCTCTTGCTTTCTTCTTGCCTAAATGAAGACGATAACCGCTTTGATGAAAATGAAGCGAGCCCTATCTCCGTGGAAGCATTCATTTTGCACATCGGAGATTCTAGCAGCACCCGCTATAAAGCGGATACACTGTACCCCTCAGACAGCCTTATTTTTCTTGCTGTCATCGAGCCCTCGCGATCCATCCGCATCACAGATTACTATTGGCAAATCGATTCCAATAAAGTTTTCTCTGAATTCACATACCGGGCTCTTCTTAAAGAACCTGGAAAACATCGAGTCCGTTTTGTCCTCCTCGACCGCTTTGCAGACACTCTGAGCGACTCAGTAACCCTTTGGATAGCACCCAATCCCGTTTTGGATACCGATTCCTACATCCCCCTCTCTGGAACAAAGTCTGTAGATCCGGAATCCGAGCTGCACTTTGCCTGGAATGCGGTTACAGATAATCCGCTTGCAAAACTATTCTATCACTTCACGCTCAAAAGCCCGGATAGCCTTTACATCGATACCATTTTGGAAAGATCTCAGTTTTCCTATAGCGCTAAACTGCCGGGACTTCAAAAAATAACTTGGAGGGTCGCCACATACGACAATTTCGGGCGCAATGCCAAAGATTCCATCACCTCCGTGTTTTACACAAAAGGGACCGCAAAAAAAAGCGGAATCACGGCAACAATCGCGGTGTCCAATTCTCAAGCCTTGAACGGATTCTCCTTTTCCCTCTTAGATTCCTCTGGTGCCCTTCTAGATACAACTAAAATAACTCATAGTTTAAATGGCGATCAATTTCATTTATCTGAAATAGATCCAGGTCCCTACAGAATCTTTTTCTATAATACGCAATACACTGATTATAAATCGGATACAGTGAGTTTCTACTCAAAAACCGGAGAAGTTTCCGACTTAGGCGAGATACAATTCCAAGATAACATACCCCTGCAGATCACTTGTAATTCCTGCATCAGCGATTCCCTGGAATGGAGAGATTCCTTATTTTTCAATATTTCCGACAACGGACTTTCAATATCATCATCAAGCATATCCTTGACTTTTGACGGCAATACGGCAACCGGCTGGAACTTTAAAAACGGCAAGCTATCGGTTCCGACACAGGCTTTCATTCCCTCATTCATTTGGCATCCCTTAAAAATTAAGGCTTCTGACAGAGCAGGGAATTATACAGAAAATCTGTTTTATGTCTCACCTGGGAAATTCTGTGTGAAAACGCTGTCCGACACAACCCTTTCCGATACATTTTCCATTCGGATTCCAATAAAAAACATCTGCCCAGAACTCACTCCAAAAAGATTTTTTTGGGACGTAGACGAAGATGGCAATTGGGAAGGAGAAAGTGCTGCTGAAGGAAGCGATTCCACATCAAAAATTTTTTCGAGCGCTCTTTTTCCCAACACAGAAGAGACAGTAAAAGCAATCATCCTATATGAAAGCGGGATTTCATTAAGTGCAAGTTTCAAACTTTCCATCAAGGATTCAGAATGAAGCGGACCCTAATGATCTTATTCAGCTTTCTTATTTTTGCGGCATTGTCCTGCAGCGACGATTCCCGCGTAAATTCTAAAGACATACCCAAGCTTACTCAAGCAATCTATTTTATTCCTTCTGCATACTTTGGAGCCTCATACCAGCTTTTCACTCCTACCCGCACAAAAATTATCGAACAAGGAGAAACTGCCCACCTTGTCGCAGGACTTAAACTCAACGGCGAAGCGCTATCCTCAGATTACATCTCCGATTATGCGCTGAATGTCATCTGGAATATCAATGGCAAGAAATACATAGCCGAAGAACTGAGCGCAACCTTTTCAGATACGGGCAATGTAGACATCATTCTCAACACGATTGACTTCTTTTTAGACACACTCCGCGACACCCTCACTTTAATGATTGATGTTCCCCTTCAAATAGAACAGGTCTCGCCAGCCGACAACTATAACCAATTTGATCCTTTTGATTCTCTAGGTATCACATTTTCCGTCCAGACAGAAGGCATTGATTCCTGGGAAGCCCCGGTTTGTCTTCTTTATGCCTCAAAGACAAAAGAAGCCGTATGGAGCAGTTTCATCGACACCATTCCCTGTAATGGCAATTTGCAGATCAAAGGTCCCTTTACAAAACTGGACTCATCAGACTTAGAAGATTCAACGCTCACTTACTATTGGGCGGCAAAAGCCAAGATTTCAAATTCAAATGCAACATACGACAGGGATTCCACACAAATTTTTACATTCCAAACTAAATTGACTACTGCAAGATCACACTTGGCGGTTCCTATACATTTCAAATCCCTATCATCAGCGAGATCACCCAAAGCATTAATTTCGCTTGTCGATTTCAACGGAGATACCCTAGAAACAGATTCCATTCTCCAAGCAGATACCATCATTCACTTTTCAGGAATCACCGCCGGCGACAGTCTTCAAGTTCTCTTATCCGATGCGACACTCCCCGAATATGGTACAAAGAAAATCCCTTTCTACCTCGCCAAAGCATCCTACACAGCACTCGATACAATCGTCCTCGAAGATAAGACATCCCCACTCCGCTTTCCCGCGTCTAGCGCAGTTGCAAGTACGGACTCCATCCGTTTTTATTTTTATGATGCGGGGTCTGGAACGGCCTTTTCCACGGCAAAGGTCCTCATTGACTCTGATACGATTTCCTGCAACTACACCGGCGATATAATTTCATTTAAACCGCTCTGCTCTTCAACATGCAAATTGCAAGTATCCGCAAAGGATTTTGCAGGAAATGCAACTTCACCTATTTTCTGGAAACTGAAAAAAGGAACCGACTCCCTCTTCATCCAAGGGCCATATAGCGAGGATGGCGAATGAAATTCTTTGCAGCCATTCTCTTAGCGTTGAGCTTTGCTGTCGCAGCCGATTCCACCCGCACGCTCCATATATCCACGTGGCCTTCCAAAGCGGAAATATACTCTGGGACAAGACCGGATGATTTCAAGACAAAAGCAGATAAAGAAAGTCCAGACACGCTGATTATCGCTCCAAATGATTCTATTATAAGAATTACTTTATTCAAATACGGATATTCTGACACCACTATGGACATCCATCTCCGCGCACCAAAGGACAACTACATTTGGATTGTTCTCAAAGAAGAACCCGATATGGCAAAATTCGATATACAACAAGAAGTTTTCAACACGAGAAACCGCCAGGCCAAAGGGAAAATATTATTTTTTGGAAGTTTTATTCCGTTAGCTCTCTCTGGAACTTTGGCGGGACTCGCCCAATTGGAGTTCAACAAAGCAGAAAGAGACAAAGATAAAATAGAGTCGAGCACCATCCAATCAGGACAAAAATTCGAAAATTTCGAAGACAGATTCCAAAAAGAAAGAGATAATGGGCGTGATCTTAAAAAAGGCGCAGCCATATCTCTCGGCATCGGTTTCATTATGCTCGCCGCATCAGCCATCTTTTACTTCTAGGTATGATGATGAAAAAATTATTCCTATTCATTTTTTTATACATCTCCATTCTTTTCGGAGAACCTTTGGAACGCGGCATTCCCGTAACGGTACTCCTCCAATCCGGTTCCACACAAAAGGCCGACTTTATCGGCATTTCCAAGGACACAATATTTTTGGGTGGCTACATCAATGAAAAATTTACCACCGTAAAAATTCTTTCGAGCAGAATCGCCTCTATTACCGATAGCACAGGAAACATCATCGATCTAACCAAAATAGACAGTCTACTCCACATCCAAACAGACACAATAAGTTCTCGTGATACGGCAAGCAAGCGATCCATCAACATTTCTCAAAAAGCTCTTTTCTTTGCCATCGAGCGGAGGCCTATCGATTCTGCTCTCGCCGCACGCATTGGAGACCTTGCAATGCAAACGGCGAGAGAACACGGGGAACAGCCGCTCTCCATTTCTACAAAAGACTTTCCAGAATGTACTGAATCTTCCTGCATTTTCGATGCTGCAAAAAAAGGCAACGCCGCATCGCTATGGACCGGAGAACTCAAGCCAGGCAAGCATCAAGATAGCCTCGATCTATTCATTCATCGCTATGCTTTTGATAAAAGCGAAAATACAACAGAACGGCTCTCCCTATCGGCAAAAAACGCAACAAGCGAACTTCTCAGCGATGACAAATTTTTACACCTTCTTGAAAAAGCGGAAAAGCGTTACACACCGATTGTTGAAAAGAAAAGCTATATATTTGTTGAAACAGATCCCGAAGGAGCGTCCCTCGCAAAAAAAGGCGGAAACGTCATCTGCAGAACACCCTGTTCATTTGCAACAGAAGATTCCATCCGGGTAGAACTGGAAGCCTACTGGAATGTCGACAATACCCTCTGGGCATCAAAAGCCGTCATACGTCCCATTTTTGGAGATACGGCAAAAATCAGCCTGCGGCTCAAACGCGTACAACCCGAAATAGCCATTTATACCGAGCCATCGGGTGCTGACATATTTAACTCAAAAGAAATAGACAAAAACAGTAGAGCCGTCGGACGCACACCGAAAGTTTTTTCCACTCTTGAGCCAGGACCAGCAGACCTTCTACTCTGGAAACCAGGCTACAAAGACACCCTCATATCCTTCAACGTAAACGCCATTGGAAAAACGGAACTGGATATAAAACTAACCCCGATTTCAAATGCAGAAGATCAAAAGGCTCAAGAAAAATTCATCGCCATCCGCAAAAGGGTCACGTGGGGACACATTTTAATTGGCACGGCACTTGCGCCTGCAGTCGCTGGAGGAATACTGCTCTATCTTTCCGACAAAGACTATTCCAAAGCAAAAGATCTCAAAGATGAATTAGAAATGCCCTCTTCGGCAAACGGAGAAAATTATCAAAAATTAATAGACAAGAACCACCACTATTCAAATCGAGGCACTGGAGAATTCTATACAGGAGCCGGAGCGCTCCTACTTGCTGGCGGACTTTTAATTACAGGCATTGTCATCAGCTTTTAACCTTCAGGCAAGAAGCCTAAAAAACGTTTTTTTTATAACGGACAAAACCATTCACCTTCATAAGAAACTAAATTAGAGGCGATGCGTAAACTTTTATTCTTCCTCCTTGTCGCGACCCTTGCATACAGTGCCGATTTTGAAAGGTCCAATTGGCATACACAAACCTATTTGCAAGTAGAGCCTTACACACCTATTACGTTCAAAGGCAACGGCCAATACCTCAATGAAAACATAGATGAAACCGTCAATGTCGTTCCGGTTTCATTGGGATTCCTCTTTAGCCCGCTCTTCACCCCGCTATTCAAAGCAGATATTCCATTTACTATTTTCCTCGGCGGAGAAATCGGTGAATTTCAAATGGGGAAAATTTCTTCTGGAGAACATTACACCTTTGGCGAGGGCAGCTCCGCCCAAGATTATACCGGAGATGGTCAATCACTTTCATTTATGTCTATGAACCCGGCGGGCCTCGTTGGCTTTTCATTCAACATTGCAGGCAATCTAGACCTGCGAGTTCTCGGTGGATACGGCATTCGCTACTATCGCTTTGAAAACGAAGAGACCAGTACGACGAAAATCAAGACCGCTACCGAAAAGACTATGTTTGTTTCCGGTGCGATTGAATACAAATTATTCGAGCTCTTCCAAGACGGAGACCTTAAAATAGGGCTCAATGTGCGGAAGGAATTCAAGAAGTTCGAGAATGTTCAAGCAACGCCCAAATTTAACGACGATAACAATTTAAGCATTCCAGGAGCTTATTCCGGCGTTACATTTGAGGAGATAAAGACAAAGTTGCCCGTGCGCATTGCTCTCGAGATTTCCCTTGAATTCGGCAGAGAAAGCCGCCGGGATCGCAGCATGCGTTTCGCCTTACGCGACAGGGATGCACAACTCCGCTCCCATTCTGAAGTCAAGGACACGCTTTCCGATTGGGATTGTATGGCAATTGAACGGGATTACCGGTTCTTCCTTGAAGACGGGGCCCTCCCGGATATGAGCGAAAAATACACCAAAGCTCAGTTCAACGACGTGCTTGAAAGTTACCTAGCCTTCTGCCATCCAGAAGACCTTGCTACAAAAGAACAGCTCTATAGCTCTCTTGACAGCAACAAAGTATCCTTGAAAGAATACCAAGTATCTCAAGAAGATTCTCGCTTCAAGCAAGTCATGGCATCGAATGATGTTGAAATGATGGAAATGTATTTGCAATATTATCCCAATTCTCCCCGCCGAGGAGAAATACAAGCCAAAATCAAAGTCATCGGCGATTATCACATATTCAAGAAGGCTCAAGAAACGAACACTTTCAAATCTTACTTGGATTACTTAAATGACTTTCCCGAAGGGCAATTCCGCAAGGAAGCCGAAGAATGCATTTTCGCTCTTGTTAAAGAAAGCAACCGCGCCAAAGACTATGAAATCTACTTGAAGCGCTTCCCCGATGGACAATTCATCAGCGAAGCCCGCCATGCCCTGCAAGAATTACAAAGGTCCACAGGAATTTCCGCCACCCAGTCTATGGAACAAAACCAAGAAGAAGTTACGGAACAACCCGTCAAAACAAAATCCAAAAAAACGAAAACTTCTAAAAAGAAAAAGCAATGAACTACTCCGCAGCTAGCTACGGAGTATCAAACCCAAAGGGCAAAGCCTGATCTGAGCTATCGTCTCAAACAGGGACGATTGGCGGTCTCTGAAATAGCCATCGCTCCAGAATTCACCTTCCCACAACATTTTCCTGAAGGAGGGGCCCCGCCGAATATTTCCCGGGCCGTTATGCTCTTAATCGTACGCGCTATCTTCGCCGGACTCAAGTGACGGAACGGAGACTGTATCAAAAAATGGACATGATCTTTGCGGCGATATTTTGCCGGACAGACCAGATGGTAAGATCAGCACAAAAATATCGTGGCTCTTGTGCACATACGCGGTCATCTATACATGATAGAAATCAAAACCGAAGCAAGCGACGGGGAATTACAACCCCAGAGACTGAAAACAGAAAGATTCTAGATCAGAAGAAAGCAGTGTCCATTAAGGGTAAAGGCAATAAAATGACGCCTTATTGGACGATTGCGTAAAAGACAAGTGGAGCAGATATTTTTCAGATCCGCATGATCCTTTGGCAGCGCGATACAAATAAGAATACAAATGGACTGATTCGGCAGTACAGTCAAAAAATGGATCTATCTACTGCGATACTTTAAATTCATAGCACATTCCGCAATTTTTTAAAACTGCGAAAAACGTTTCCATCTTAAATCTTGATGGAACGCGTCTTTGAGCGGAGTTTGTGGAGCGGAGCTATAGAAAGTAGCGGAAACAGAACTAAAAAGAATTCAATCAAATAGAAAATACTAACAAGAACCGTTTTCCGAATTGAAATTTCACTAAGGCTAAAATAGCCGGAAAGTACCGCAATAGCCACCACTGAAAAAACCGCAGGAATAAAGTTCTTCATAAAAGCACCAACTAAAGCCCCACCTGCCGGAGAACCTTTGGCAAGTTCCACCCCAGCCGGAAGAATAATGGCAAAGGCATCTGCAGCGGCAAGTACCAAAAACGCGCCCCACATAAAAGATGGAACGTCAAACTTGCAAGAAAAGGCCGTCCACATAAAAGAAACTATGTACAAAGGAAGAATCGCCTTCCCAAACGAATAGCGCAAAAAGAAAAAACACGCAGCCGAAATAAGCAATGCGGCAAGCATAATATAAACAATCAATTCCTCTGAACCGTCCAGTACAAAAACGCAAAGAGGTACAGATATAAAAGAAAGCAAGAACGACAAAGCGCTTCGCAAATTTCCTACAAAAAATCTGAGAAAGAAAAGAAAGACAACACTCACAGCAATGCCAACTATCAGATAAATATGGGAGGCGAAGTTTTCCTTAAAGCAAGAATCCAATCCCTGCGTAAATTTCTCTGTCGATGAAAGAATGTATGAAACGGTATCGCCGAATTCAGGAGCAAATACAAAATAAAGAACAATGAATAAAACGAAAAATATCAATCTAAAGCGCAAAAGGCCTTCGCCAAATTTTTGTATTGCAGATGCTTTCTTTCTCAAATCCATAAAATACCTTATCTAGAAATAACGAGCTTTTGTTTTTTAGTAAACGTTTTCTGCGGGTTCGTATCATCGGCTGCGACCTTACAGGTTACCACATAATGATAAAGGCCGTTAGCGAGCTTGCGCCCATAAAAGTCTTTTCCGTCCCAGGTCGTCACGCCGGAAACCGCATTCGGAATGCGCTGTACTAAACGCCCATTCTGATTATAAATAAGAATAGTTACAGAGGAAGTACGCCCATAAGCGAGATTCTTAAAATAAAACGTCGTACCTTTCCGCTTCATCGGATTAGGCGCCGTAAACACATCCGAGAGGCCTTGCGTTAAGTTATCTGTAATATTTACCTTTATAGTCCGGCTACTTTCATTACCCAAAATATCCATCGCCGTCACCTTAAAAGTATAAACCCCAGCTGGGTATTTACTTGAGGAGAAAGTCATCCGTGCAACCGCTTTTTTGCTTTCTTGTTCAAAATACGGCCAAGGATGAAACGGCGAAGTGACACTAGCAACTTCAAAATAAATACCCTCATCCGCTTCTTCACGGAAATCGAGTGCCGTAGAATCTTCAAGGGTTACCTGTACACAAGCCGGAGAAGCAAACGTTACCGTTTGTCCTTCTGAGAATGAAGTTCCTGATGCAGGAGAAAGACAGCTCTGAATACTAATTGCAGGCGGTACCGTATCGTTTTTGATGATGGAATCGGCATAAGCGGAAGTTCCATTAATAGCAATGCCGGAAACAAAACCACGCCCGATATTCGCAGAAGAAGAAGTCCCATAAGCCCATAAACGAATCTGGGCCGCCGTATCGCCAAAAGCGATTTTGCGGGGCGTAATGAAACTAACCGAAAAACGCCCATCTTTCACTTCTGCATTTTCACTAAAGATCAAGGAGCCATCATAAAGAACCGGGATTAATGATGAAGATGCAGGTTCCTTACTTAATTTTTTCTCATAGCTTTGTTCCAAAACAGCAACATGAACAGATCCTTTTGACAACCCGGAAACGGATCCAGAAAGAGTCATGCTATCCAAAGCATGCAAAGTATCCACCTGCTCATCCAACGAAACATCCAGCGAACTATTCGGCATAGAAACAACAGGTTCCCCCAAAAGAACGTAGCGCTCATTATTATAGCGCTGAGAACGGGAGGACGACCCTGTAAGGCC
>Ga0172378_10001303_pt1 | contig 22908 bp, 16 predicted proteins | sample GrowelOW332metaG_FD_119755 | JGI IMG/M metagenome (GOLD analysis project Ga0172378, IMG submission 119755) | Groundwater microbial communities from an aquifer near a municipal landfill in Southern Ontario, Canada - Pumphouse #3_1 metaG | ecosystem: Environmental > Aquatic > Deep subsurface >... | reverse complement strand
TAATAAAATTGAAGGACAAGTAAAGGGAATGAAAAAAATGCTCTTAGAGGGAGAATATTGTGGTGATATCTTAAACCAATCCCTTGCAGTTAAAGCTGCATTAGCTGGAACTAATCAAGAAATTATGGAAATGTTTTTTAATACTTGTATTAATTCTGTAGAACAAAAAAATGATTTCTTTAAATATTTAAAAAAATTAACAAAATAATAAACTATTATATAATAATTTTAATAAGAGACCACTTATGAATAAGTGGTCTCTTATTGTTTTTTGTTTATATTTTATTTTTTATTATTATCTATTAAAAACTGTTTTTCCTCTTCAGTTCTTAGTAATCCAAATTGTATAGTTATACTAGTAACTATTATTAATGCAAACATGTAAAACATATATTTCATAACTGACAATGGAGATACTGTTTTTGCAAGTCCTGTAACAATTAACATTCCACCATCATATGGTAATACTGATAAAAATGCACAGGCAAATATATCTATTAAACTTGCTAATCTTTTAGGAGCTATCCCATAATTTTTACCTATTTCTTTAGCAATTGGAGCTGAAATAATTATAGCAATTGTATTATTAACTAAAGCAGCTGATAAGATTCCAGATAAAAGTCCTATTCCATATTCAGCACCTTTACGATCCTTTATTCTAGAAGTTATAGAACTAACCATCCAATCAACACCACCGTTTTCCCTTACAATTCCAAGAATACCAGAAACAAGAATAGCTACTATTGTAATACTAAACATGTCTGACATTCCACCACCTATAGCTGAAACCCATCCTAGGAAATCTATTGTCCCTTGCATGATCCCAATTAACCCTGCCATTCCTATCCCTATGAACAGCACTCCTGCAACATTGAATCCTGAAAGAGCTGCTATTAAAACTACAAAATAAGGAATGATTCTTATTATATGAAAGGGATAATCTCCTGTTAAATCTGCACCACTACTAAATACTCCATAAAGGATAGCTGCAATAATTGCTGCTGGTAAAGCTATGAAAAAATTCATTTTAAATTTATCTTTCATTTCAGAACCTACACCTTTAGCTGCAGAAATTGTTGTATCAGAAATCATAGATAAATTATCTCCAAAATAAGCTCCACAAATAACTGCTGCACAAGTAACTGGTAAATTAAGTTTTGCTGTAGTTGCAACTCCTATAGCAATTGGAGCCATTGCTGCAATTGTTCCCATTGAAGTGCCTATAGCTGTTGAAATTATAGCTGACATTATAAATATTCCTGGAACTAATGCAAAACCAGGTATAAAAGTAAGTCCTAAATTAACAACTGATTGAACTCCTCCCATGGCCCTTGCAGCTCCTTGGAAACCTCCTGCAAGTAAGTAAATTAATCCTATTGTCATAACTCCTGGATTCCCTGCACTTTTAGCAAAAATATCCATTTTTTCATCCATAGTTTTAGAAGGATTCATTACCATTCCCACAATTACCCCTGCAAGTAATGCAACATGTCTTGGAAATTTTTTAAATGCTCCATCTACTCCCATAAACGTAAAAAATAATCCACTTCCTATATAAAGTGCTAAAAATACTAGTAATGGTAAAAATGAAGACGCTCCATATTTTTTTTGGCTTTCCCCCGTCATAATGTTTCCTCCCTTATTTTAATTTTATCAAACTTACACCATTTATTAACCCCTTGCAAATTTTATTTAGTTTTTCTCCATTTTTCAACTGCTTTTTCTATTCTATTCATTCCCTCTTCAACCATGTATCTAGGGCAAGCAATATTCATTCTTTCATATCCACAACCATTATCTCCAAACCAGCATCCGTCATCCAATGCAATTTTAGCTTCAACTTGCATAAAGTTAGATAATTCTTCTTTTGTCATTCCTAGACCATTAAAATCTATCCACATTAAATAAGTCCCCTCTGACTTTTGAACTTTTAATTCTGGCAATTTTTTATCTATAAAATCTATAACATAATCCATGTTGCCACTTAAATGTTCTATTAGGTCTTCTAGCCATTTTTCACATTTTGTATACCCTGTTTCAAAGGCAACTAAACTAAATGGACTATTTCTTTTAACATCTAAAATCCCAAGTTCTTTATCAAATTGCTTCAATTCCTCTTTTCTAGGAAAAGTTACAAAAGAAGCTTGAAGCCCAGCTATATTAAATGTTTTTGTTGGTGAAAAACAAGTTACTGTATTTAATTCTGTTTCTTTATTCAATGATGCTATTGGAGTATGCTTATTTCCTGGCATTATTATATCTCTCCATATTTCATCTGCAATAAGTCTTACATTATATTTCAAACAAAGTCTTGAAATTTCTTCTAATTCTTCTTTTTTCCAGACTCTTCCAACTGGATTATGTGGAGAACATAATATAAATAATGTAACCTTTTCGTCTGATAATTTTTCTTCTAAATCTTTGAAATCTATAGTATAATATCCTTTTTCATCTCTTAGTAAATTGTTGTTCACTAATTCTCTTCCATTATCCTTTACTACACTAGCAAAGGGATAGTAAACTGGAGATTGAATTAATACTTTCTCGTCAGTTTTTGTCATTAATCTAACTAAAATAGATAAAGTAGGAACAACTCCAGGACTATTAATTAAAGTATTTGCATCTATTTTATATTGAAATCTTTTTTCTAGCCAATCTGTTGCTGCTTTATAGTAAGAAGCTGGTCTATAGACATATCCAAATATTCCTTGCTCTACCTTTTCTCTCATTGCTTCTATTATTTCTGGTGGTGTTTTTAAATCCATATCTGCAATCCACATTGGCCACAAATCATTAGATATAAATTTATTTCCCATTTCCTCCCATTTAGCTGAATGATTATCACTTCTATCAATTTTTTCATTAAAACAATATTTCATTAAAGTCATCTCCTTTTATATTTTTATAAATAAAACATTAATTTTTATTCTTTAATTGTATACTATAGCATTTTTCATGCCAATTTTCAACTGCTTTTCTAGTAAGATTTTAAAGAAAATTTGTTTGCTTTTATTGACTCTTTAAAAGGTTAAACCTGTTTAAAATAGGTTTAACTAATTTTTTAACCTAAAAAACCTATTCTTTTTATTTAATTCTTGATATTTCACTTTATTGCTGGTATAACTTATATATCAACCTAAGGAGGTGAAGATTTATTTCTATTAATTTAGCTATTATTGCTGCTAGTAAGAAGGTTTCATTATTTTATAAAGAACAAATTAATTATCTTTTTGGTGATTCTATTAATGTTAACTCCTATTCTTTTGAAGATAAGTCAGCTTTTTCTAAAAAGGATGAAGATGTATTTTTAGTCACAACTGTAACCTTTGATTCATATACAACCGTTTTAAAATATATTAAAGAAAATAAGCCATTACTTATTGGTGGAGTTACTTTAACAAATGAAACTATAAAAAAATTAAAAAAATATCCAAATGGAACTAAAGCATTACTTGTAAATTCAACTTCTAAAATGGCAAATGAAACTATTTCTTTATTATATTCTAGAGGAATAAACAATATTGAATTTTTTCCTTTTTATCAAGTGTGAAAATGATTATTCTTTTGTTTCACTTGCTATTACCCCTGGAGAAAAGGAAATTGTTCCTAAAAATATAACTAATGTTCTTGATATTGGAAACAGAATTCTAGATATAAATACCATTCTTGAAATAGCTTCTGCATCTGACTGTGAATATCTTTTAGAAACCAACAGATTTATAACTTATTTTGAAAATATTTCTGATAATAATACTGGAATTGAAAGCTTAATTGCAAAAAAAGCTGTTCTAAAGGAAGAATTTAATCTTCTTTTACAAGCTATTCATATAGGAATTATTGTAACTGATAAAAATTATAAAATTTTAAATTTTAATAATAAAGCTGCTAAATTTTTAGGGAAATCCAACTATTCTCTTCTTCATAATAATATTATTAATCTAATAGATATTCCACAAAATATTAATTGTAATAATTCACTAGCCTATAATATTCCCTTTATAAATAAAAACAATGAAAAATTTAATATATCCATAACACCTATAAATAGATATAAAAAACATTTCTCTAATTTTTTTATTATAAGTAAAGAAAAAGAAAAACAAACTTTACAAAACAAATTAAGAAATGAAATTATAAAAAAAGGACATAAAGCAAAATATACCTTTGATGATATTATCACTAATTCAAAATCTATTATCAAAACAAAAAATATGGCTATGAAAATGGCCAATACAAACGCAACTATACTTATTACAGGGGAAAGTGGTACTGGAAAAGAATTATTTGCTCATTCAATTCATAATCATTCTAATAGAAGAAATCAACCATTTGTAGCTATAAACTGTGGTGCTATTACTGATTCATTATTGGAAAGTGAACTTTTTGGATATGAAGAAGGGGCTTTTACTGGGGCTAAAAAGGGAGGAAAAATTGGTCTTTTTGAAATAGCTAATAATGGAACTCTTTTTCTAGATGAAATAGAAGGGATGAGTGAAAATTTACAATTTAAATTATTACGTGTTATTCAAGAAAAAGAAATTATAAAAGTTGGAGGAGATAGAATCAAAAAAATTGATGTTAGAATCATTGCTGTAACAAATGAAAATTTATCAATCCTCGTTCAAGAAAAAAAATTCAGAAAGGATTTATATTATAGATTAAACACTCTACCTTTAACTATTCCACCTCTTAGAGAAAGAAAAGAAGATATTAGATTAATAATAGATTCTTTAAAAAAAGAAGCTAATGTTAATTTTGCTTTTACAAATAAAACTAAGGATATTTTAATAAACTACGATTGGCCAGGAAATATAAGGGAATTAAAAAATTGTATGGAATATTTCTTCTGCTTAGATGAAAAAATAATTGAACCCCAATCTCTTCCTGCATATATTTTAGAATGTTCGCATATTAATTTAAATGAAACCATAATGGAGAATACTAAATCTTTAAAAAATCAAATACTAAATATTATGTATAATTTCAATTTTTTAGGAAAAGGGTGTGGAAGAAAAATTATAATGAATGAATTAAAAAAAATTAATATATTCATAACTGAGGCTAAAATTAGAACAATTTTTAATGAATTAAAAGAAGAAGGATATATTATCTCTTCAAAGGGAAGAGGAGGATCTCATTTAACTGAAAAAGGATTAAATAAAATGAAATAAAATAGTCTGGACTTTTAAAAGTCCAGACTGTTTTTTATACATAATCAAAATCTTCTTCTTCTTGTAACCACGAAGTTTTACTTCCTAAATGTAAAATATATAACAACACTGCAGATATTACATAGGCTTTAAAAAATTGAGAATTTGGATAAAATCCCAATGATGAACTATGAATAAATCCAAAAATAGATAATCCTGCTGCAAAAACCATTGTTATAGAAGCTTTATTTAAATTTCTATCTATTATACAAGAAGTTAATGTTCCAACTATTATTCCTATTATAATTGCACCTGCCTTAACTTCAGGTATTCCATGCCACATAACACCTGAATCTATAAGCATTCTAGAAACTTCAGGTGTATAACCATTTACTCCAGAAGCTGTTACTTCTGTCCAAATATTAGAAACTCCCATTGCACCTGATACTTGAGTAAATAAGAAATCTGCAACTGGTGGAATCATTGAAACTACAACTGCTGCAAATTGTTTCCTTTTACAAACTCTAAAAGCTTGAGCTACCATTATAACTGCACACCATAAATACGTTATACCGCAAATTGCTGGGGGAACCATTTTACTTAAAAATGTAAATAACCCAAATATTCCTGAACCAGCTAATATTATTCCTGAAACAACTGAATATCCTATTCCTGCATCTGCCTTTTTTAATCCTGCATGTCCTAACCATACTGTATTTGGAACTACTCCTCCAAATACAGCTGAAATCATTGTACAAACACCATCTGAAAATTGTGCTTCCCTTACGCTATAATTATCCCCTGCTGCATTTGCAGCTTCAACGTTATCCATTGTTTCTACAAAATTATAAATTTCTATTGGAATAATTATTGTTAAATATGGAGCCACAACAGCAAAACCATTTATAAGATTTTGTATTGTATTAATTGGGTTTGGAAAGTAAAAACCTATCCCTGTAAAATCTATTTCTGTTCTTCCTAAACAATAAGCATAAACTACTCCACCTAACACTGCAACTACTAGAGGTGGAATTCTTTTAGGAAATAAATATCCTCCAAATAATCCTATCATAGCTATAATAAATATTGGTAATCCAATTATAGGATCACTGAATATATCAAATAATCCCTGAGTTGCCATCCAAATAAATCCTATCCCTGCAACTGTTCCAAGTAATGCTGCACGGGGAATATTTTTTTTCATCCAAGGGCCTATAAATCCTCCACAAAATTCAACCATTCCACCTATAAAACAAGCTGCAACTGCTGCTGACCAAGTAAGTTGTGGATCGTTTAAACTATAGTTAAGGGGCATTATTACCCCATATAATATAACAAACATTGCTGGAGTTGATACTCCTGAAGGAAGGGCTGTAACATCATTTCTCCCTTCTTTTTTTGCAAGTTTCATTGCCATATATACATAATATAAACAACTTAGTCCTAAACCTATGGACATTCCAGGAATTACCTTTCCATAAACAATTTCATCAGGCCATTCTAAAACCCCTGAAAGTGTTGCTATAACAATTAAATAATTTATAACATTATTTGTGACTATATACGTAAGACCACCAATATCTCCCTTTTTAAAAAAAGGAATATGTGAATTAGATTTCATCTTCTCTCCTTATTTAACTATATATAATATTAAATTTCCAAATCTATAAATTTAAATTGTGTTACATCAAATAAACCTCTGTCTGTAATTTTTATTTCAGGAATTACAGGTAAAGACATAAAGCATAGTGTCATAACAGGCTCCACATTTTTATGCACCCCTAGTTGATTATAAGCCTTTTCATGAATGGCTCTTAATTTTTTATCAACCCATTTTCCATCTTTATCACTCATAATACCCGCTATTGGCATAGGCATTGATTCTATTATTTTTTTATCTTTAACAAGAATAATTCCACCTTCTTGCTCTATTAATTTTTCAACTGCAAAGGTCATATCTTCATTATTAACCCCAACAACTATTATATTATGGGAATCGTGGGCTATGGACAAAGCAACTGCTCCTTCTTTTATTCCATATCCTCTAATTAAAGCTACTGCCATTTTCCCTGTATTATTATGCCTTTCTATTACAGCTACTTTAGCAATATCCTTTTCTTTATCATATATAAAGTCACCACTGCTATCTATATTAACCTCTCCAATACTTTTCTTTGTTACAACTCCACCTGGTAAAATATCAATTAAATTAACTCTATTTGATTTTAGCTTTAGTTGTAATCTCTCTAAAGAAAAATCAGCAACATGCATACTTCCTTTAACTGAAGTTATATCATATTTTTTAGTTTCAAGAAGATACTCTCCAGATTCTGCTACTTTCTCCCCTTTTACTAGAACCTCTTGAACTTTAAAATGTGTTAAATCATCTAAAAGAACTATATCTGCACGAAGACCAGGAGCAATTGCTCCTCTATCCTTTAAATTAAAGCATTCTGCTGCATTTATTGTTGCCATTTGTATTGCTGTTATTGGATCAATTCCCTCTTCAACACAAATTCTTAAATGATTATCTAAATGTCCTAACTCTAGTATAGTTTTTGGTTGCCTATCATCTGAACACAAAAGACAACGTCTACTATTATTTTTAGTTACACCTTTTACTAAATCTCTTAAATTATGACATGCAGATCCTTCTCTTAATAATACATAAACTCCCCTAGAAATTCTATCGTCCATCTCTTCAATAGTGGAGCATTCATGATCATTTCTAATTCCAACAGAGACATAGGCATTTAAATCTTTCCCATATATTCCTGGACAGTGACCGTCAATTATTTTATTTGAATTTTTAGCAACCATTATTTTTTCTAAATCATAATCTTCTCCATTAATTATTCCTGGAAAATTCATAAATTCTCCTAATCCTAAAACATTTTTCCTTAGTATAGGTTCCTTTATTTTTTCTGCATCTATAATAGCACCTGAATCTTCAAATGGAGTTGCAGGAACACAAGATGGTATCATATATTTTATATCTAAAACTGTATTTTTTGCAGCTTCCATCATATAGTTTAAACCTTTAATTCCACAAACATTAACAATTTCATGTGGATCTGCAATTATAGTTGTTCCCCCATGAGGCAATAATAGTTTACCTATTTCTTCTGGAGAAACATATGCTGATTCAATATGTATATGACTATCTATAAAACCTGGTGTAGCATATTTTCCCTTTGCATCTATTACTTTTTTCCCATCATAGGATCCTATTCCAGCTATAATTCCATCACAAATGGCAATATCTCCATTTATAATTTTAGAAGAATAAACATCAACTACTTTGGAATTTTTAATAACTAAATCTGCTTTCTCTCTTCCTGAAGCAACTTCAATAAGTCTTTTTAAAACTTTTTTTTCCATTTTAGCCCTCCTAAAAGATTTATTTTATATTTGTTTCTAATATTGGATTAAATATTTTAAGCTCTATACAATCAACTGGTCCAACATCTGTTATAGCATAGTCTGGGATAGCAGTTATAGGTAAGAAGAACATATACATTAGAGGCTCTGGTAAATCACAACCTAACTCATTTGCTCCTTTAGATAATAATTTTTCTATTCTTGCTATTTCTTCTGGTTCTGCATCACTGCATATTCCTCCAACTGGTAATGGTAAGAATTCTATAATTTTCCCATCACAAACAACAACTTGACCTCCACCATTTTCAATTAAATAATTTACTGCAACTGCCATATCAGAAGAACTTGCTCCAAGCACAACAATATTATTATCATCTGGTGCTGCTGAAGAAGCCATTGCTCCCCTTTTTAACTTCCATCCTGAACAAAAAGCTAAAGATTTATTTCCATTTTTTCCAAATCTTTCTAAAACCGAAACCATTAAAACATCATTTTCAATATCTGGTTTTACAATATGATTTTCAACTTCTAGCACAGCGTCTCTTCTTTTTCTAACAAAGGGACCTATAACGTTCATAGAAAGCACCTTTACTTTTCCATTTTCTTGTTCAACTTTATATTGAAAATCTGATGGTAAAACCTTATCACATTTTAATTTACTTGTTAATAATTCACTTCTTTTTGGAGCTTTTAACTCATAAGTAAGTTTTTTATTTTTAGCAACTATTTTCCCATTTGTAATTACAGTATCTACTTTAAACTCTTCTAAACTATCAACTAAAAGAATATCTGCTACCCTTCCAGGAGAAACTGATCCAATTAAATGATCTATTCTATAAGCTTCTGCACTATTTATAGTTGCCATTTGTATTGCTGTTATTGGCTTTATACCTTGCTTTATAGCTAGTCTAACAACATTATCTAAATGTCCTTTTTCTAAAACATCTGTAGCTGTAACATCATCAGTACAAAAACTTACACGCCTTGCAAAATATGGATTAACCTCTGTAACTGCTCTCATATTTTCTTCTAAAAAATGAGTTACAGATGATTCTCTAATTAACATATGCATTCCATTTCTCATTTTTTCAACAACTTCTTCATGGGTATAACTTTCATGATCCAAACGTACACCACTACATAAATAACCATTTAATTCTTTTCCCCTAGCCATTGGTGCACAACCAAAAACTGGTAATCTATTTTTAGATGCCTCAGCTATTGCTCCTAAGGTATTTTCATCTTCCTCTTGAATGAACTCTCTTACTGTTTCCCAAACTCCAAAACATTCAGGCCACTTTTGAACATTTTCATGAACTTCCTTAGTAAAATTAAAAGAAATAGTAGATTGTGGAATAGTATAAGGAGTTTGATGAGGAGCTCCCCAAAATACTTTTAGAGGACTTAATTTAATTTCTTCAAATATTTCTTTTAGTCCTTCTAAACCTGAAACTGAAATATATTCATCTAAGCCAGATATCATGCTTGTTGTCCCACAAGGAACTACTGTTTTAGCATAGCTAGTAATACTTAATTTACTGCACTCACTATGAATATGCCCATCAATAAGCCCTGGTGTTATATATTTCCCAGAAGCATCTAAAATTTCTGTTGCATCTCCAATATAATCATCTACATTTCCTATAGCAACTATAGTATCCTTATAAATTGCAACATCTGCAGGATATATTTCATTTGACATTACATTTACTAATGTCCCCTTGGAAATAACCAAATCTGCAGGTATTATTCCTCTTCCTGCTCTTACCAATTCTTTTAAGTTTGTAACTGTTTGTTCCATAATTCCTCCATTTTTAAATTTAAATTTTATAATTTTAAATAAAAAAGATACTCTACGGCCTTAAAAGGCGAACCAGGTTTCCCGTCCTGCGTCTAGTATCTAAAATGGAATTTTATTTAGTTGTTACTGATATTTGATAAAAACAACTTTATCATATTCTTTTTTATTCGTCAACCTTAAATTTCTTTTTCTAATAATTTAATTAATTTTTCCATTTCTTTGCTTACTGCTGCAAAATTATCTTTTTCTTCTAAATTTACTCCTGCAAGTTTTAGTTGTTCAACAGGATAATTATTTCCACCTGAACTTAATAGTTTCAAGTATTTTTCACAAGCTATAGTTCTTTCTTCACTAGAATATTTTCCATCTGTTACTAATTCAAATAATTTTGATGAAGCTGAAAAACTTGTAGCATATTGATAAACATAATATGGAGAATTAAAGAAATGTGGGATTCTTGCCCAAATAATTTTTTGTAAATCATCCATTATAAGTTCTTCACCAAAGTAATCTTTAAATAATTTTTCCATTAAATTATCTAAAATATCAGTTGTTATGCTTTCTCCTTTTTCAACAAGTTTATAAGCTTCATATTCATAATTAGCAAATAATGCTTGTAAGTAATAGGTTCCCATAATATTCCCAATAGCTTCTTCTATTAGGGCTATTCTTTCTTTTTTGTCCTCTGTATTTTCTAGCATATATTTTAAAAGTAGTTTTTCATTAAAAGTTGAGGCTACTTCTGCAACAAAAATAGTATAATCATTAGTGGCATAAGGCTGATTTTTTGTTGAATACATACTATGAAGAGTATGCCCTAACTCATGGGCTAAAGTAAATACAGAATCCATAGTACCATTGTAATTTAAAAGCATATAAGGATGTACATCATAAATATTTATAGAATAAGCACCGCTTCTTTTATTAGGTGTTTCAAAAACATCAAGCCATCCATCACCTATAGCTTTTTTTAAATTTTCAAAATATTTATCTCCTAAAGGTTTTACTGAATTTAATACAATTTCTTTAGCTTCATCGTAAGAAAACTCTCTTTTATAATCTACTATTTTTATTTGATTATCATAGTAGTGATATTTATCTAATTTTAAATATTTTTTTCTTAGACTTATATATTTTTTTAATGGTTCAGAATTTTCCCTAGCAGATTCTATTAAATTTTCATAAACTTTCACAGGAATATTGTCAGGTTCCAAAGCTTGATCTAAAGTTGTTTTATAATTTTTAGCTTTTATAAAAGCTACATCCCTTTGTAGTTGGCTTTTATATATTGAAGCATATGTATTTTTATTTATTTCATATGCTTTATATAAAGCTTCAAAAGCATTTCTTCTATCTTCAACGTTTCTACTTTCACCTAGAATTTTAGAATACATTCCATTTGTAACTTCAACTTCTTCCCCTGAAGATAATTTTATTTTATTCCATTTTATATCTGATATTGAAAGTTCATTATATATTGAATTTGTTGCTCCCATATATTGTCCAAAATAAGATAACAATCTTTCTTTTTCCATATCTAAAACATGAGTTTTAAGTCTATATATTTCCTTTAATCCAAATTTGTTTTCTTGTAATTTTTCATTACTTTCTATCCATTTATCCATTGTATCCTCTGGTATCTCAAGAATTTTAGGAGTTATCCAAGAAGAAGTAACACCATATTCTGAGTAAATATATTCAATGTCTTGTAATTTTTTAGAAACAAATTGATCAATGGAATTTAAATCTTTCCACATAAAAGCATAAATATATAATTTTTCCAATCTTCTTTCTATTTTTTCTTGTAATTTTATTAAAGAAACAAAACTTTCTTTATCTTCTTTGATTTTATCTTGAAACTTGGAAATACTATTTATATCTTCCTTTAATTTACTAATATCTTCATCCCATTTTTCCCAATTTTCATAGATATCCTCTAGTTTCCATTTGTATTTTTTATCTATCATTTCTCTATTCATTACTTTATCCATATTAGTCTCCTTTGTATTAATTTTCTTTATATTCAGATTATAACAAATTAATTTTCTTTTTTAAAATATTTTTTATTTTATATATGAAATATATACTTTATATGATAGAATATATTTAAATCTTAGAGTATATGCTCTCGATTAAGGAGGAATTTATGGATTTACATTATTTGAAAATTTTTTATGAAGTAGCTAAAGAAAAAAGTTTCACTAAAGCAGCAAATAGATTATTTATTAATCAATCAGCTGTTTCTATTCAAGTAAAAAAATTTGAAGAAATTTTAAATACTAAATTGTTTGATAGAAGTTCTAAAAAAATAAGACTTACCTATACTGGGGAAGCTCTGTATAAAATGGCTGAAGATATTTTTAATAAAGTTCAAAGAACAGAAAAAGAAATTAACAGAATTATTAAATTAGGTAAAGCTAAAATTATAATTGGTTCTACTTCTATAATAGGAGATCCACTTTTACCTAGATTAATGGAAGAATTTGGTCATTCTCATAATGAAATTGAATATGAAATTAAAATATCAGATAAAGTTATTCTTTTAAAAGAATTAAAAGAGGGGGAACTGGATATCGCTTTAGTTGATGAAGAGCATATTATTGATCCTAACCTAGATGTTATTACTGTTGAAAAAGTTCCATATGTTTTAATAACTTCAAACAAGGATATTTCAATTGAAAACATCTCTGAATATCCTCTTATTACTAGAACTAACGTTCCTAACAATTCTAAAGCCATCAATTATTTAGAAGATAAATATAATTTTATATTTGAACATAAAATTTCAGTTTTAGGAAGTTTAGAAGTAATTAAGGGTATGGTAAAAAAAGACATTGCAAATGTTATTTTACCTTATTATTCAGTTTCTAAAGAAATTTTAAATGGAACCTTTAAAATAGTAGAAGAATTAGAAGAAATTAAAGATGGATATCAATTAGTTATAACTAAGGATAAGGCTAATCTTACTCCCATAATTAAGTTTTTAAATTTTATGTCACATTATAAAATTAACGGCTAAATAGCAGAAAGGATAAACTATGAATTTAATAAAATCATATAAAGATGAATTAGAACTACTTATTAACTTTATAAAAGAAGAAGAAAACAATAAAATGACAGAAAAAATTGCCATTGAATTAGCTAATATTTTCACTTGTGGAAATAAAGTTATGATTTGTGGAAATGGTGGAAGTAACTGTGATGCAATGCATTTTGCAGAGGAATTTACAGGTAGATTTAGAAAAGAAAGAAGAGCATTACCTGCTATTTCAATATCTGATTCTTCTCATATAACTTGTGTTGGAAATGATTATGGATTTGATTCTATTTTTTCTAAAGGAGTTGAAGCCTTTGGAAAAGAAAATGATATGTTAATTGGAATTTCAACTAGTGGAAATTCAGACAACGTTATTAAAGCTATAAAAGCAGCTAAAGAAATAGGTATGAAAACTGTTGCTCTTCTTGGAAAAGATGGTGGACAATTAAAGGGAATTTGCGATTATGAATTCATTATTCCTGGAGAAACTTCTGATAGAATCCAAGAAATTCATATGATGATCCTTCATATTATTATTGAAGGTGTTGAAAAAATTATGTTTCCAGAAAACTATTTATAAACTCTAAAGGGCAGAATATTTCTGCCTTTTATTTTAACTAATAATCGAGGTAATTTATGAAATCAATATTTTTAACTATTTTTATTTCAATATATTTTATTTCATTTTCTAATGATAGCCCTTACTCTCAAAAGGATAATACTGCTTATATATCTTCATTTAATGTTTTAAGACTAGGACAAAATCAAAAAAATTATACTGAATTAGCTAGCATAGTTTCTGAGTTTGATATAATTGGTTTAATTGAAGTTTTAAATAAAAATGGAGTTGCAAAATTAGTTGATAATATGAATAAAATTTCAAAGGAAAAATGGAATTATCATATAGCTTCTTATCCTGTTGGAACTAGAAAATATAAGGAATATTATGCTTATGTATATAAAATTAATAAAGTGAAATTTATAAAATCTAGAGGTTATTTTAAAGATAAAAATAACGATTTTATTAGAGAGCCTTACGGGGCAGATTTTAAAATAAATAATTTTGATTTTACTTTTATTTTATTGCATTCTATATATGGAAAACGTAAAAGTTTTAGAGTTGCTGAAGCTGAAGCTCTACCTAAAGTATATGAATATTTTCAAAACTTAGATAAAAAAGAAAATGATATATTAATTGGAGGAGACTTTAATTTATCTGTTAGAAATGAAGGATTTAAATCTTTACTTTCTCACAGAGATAATGTAATAAACTGTATTTCCCCTAATTTAAAAACAACTATTGGAACAAAAAAATTAGCCAATCAGTATGATAATATTTTTGTTTCAAAAAAATATACAAAGGAGTATAATAATATAAGCGGTACCATTGATTATACAAATGGTAACTATGAATATTGTAGAAAATATATTTCTGATCATCTTCCTATTTTTATAGAAGTAAATACTGACTTAGACGACGATTAGAATTAATTATGAAAGGATTTTTATGAAAAACAAAGCATTTATTTTCTTAAACGGCAGTATGGATACTACTAAAAATTTCTATAAAGAAATCTTAAAAAATGAGAAAAATATTTTTTGTGCAGATGGAGGAGTCAAGTTTGCACTAGAGTTAAATTTAAAACCACTTGAAATATGGGGAGATCTAGATTCTTGTAATAAAAATTTAATTGATAAAGCTAGAAGTTTAAATTGTATTATTAATAAATTTAATCCTGAAAAAGATTTAACTGATGGTGAGTTATTAATTTCAGACATATCAAATAGAGATTATGATGAAATTATTATTCTAGGTGGACTAGGAGGTAGAACTGACCATTTTTTAACTAATTTAAATTTATTATTTAAATATAACAACATTATTTTTTTAAGTGACACTGAAAAAATTTTTAGAGTTACTCCAAATTTTAATATTATAAATGAAATTAATAAAACTGTTTCTTTTATTCCTATGACAGATACTGTTCATAATTTAACCTTAAGCGGCTTTAAATATCCTTTAAATAATTTTTTATTATCTAGGGGAGATTCTATTTGTAATAGTAATGTTATTACAAAGTCAAATGCTCATATTACTTTTTCAAATGGAAAACTTATTGGAATTATTGAAAATTTATAATAAAACTATTTGACTTTCTATTTTCTAATGTGATAGAATAGTAAAAATACGTAAAAATTTAAAAAAGTTTGTGAAAATTCTCAAATTTTTTTTGCCCAAAAATAAGTAAGCTTATTTATTTTAAAATTATCAAATAAATTTAATATATTAATGGAGGTTAATGAATGAATGAAATTAACACTAAAGGGAAACTAATCCTGGGACTTCAACATATCTTAGCTATGTTTGGAGCTACTGTACTTGTACCTTTCCTTACTGGATTAAATCCTTCAGTTGCTCTTTTGTCAGCAGGTATTGGAACTTTAATCTTTCATGCATGTACTAAGAAAATTGTTCCTGTATTTCTAGGATCTTCCTTTGCATTTATTGGAGCTATTTCTCTTGTTTTAAGGGAAAATGGAATAGCTGAAGTTAAAGGTGGAGTTATTGCTGCAGGTCTTGTGTATGTTTTAGTTAGTCAACTTGTTAGAATTTTTGGTGTAGAAAAAGTAAAATCTTTCTTTCCCCCAATAGTTGTTGGACCTACTATAGTTGTTATAGGATTAAGACTTAGTCCCACTGCTCTTTCAATGGCAGGATATTCAAATGGAATATTTGATACTAAAAGTCTAATTGTATCTGGAACTGTTGTTATTTGCATGGTACTTGTATCTTTATTAGGAAAATCTTTCTTTAAGTTAGTACCTATCCTTCTATCTGTAGTTATTGGATATCTAGTTGCTATGGTCCTTGGAATGGTTGATTTTACTCCAATAAGAGAAGCTAGTTGGATTGGTTTTTCTCCAGAAGCTTGGACTTCACTTACCACTGTACCAAAATTTAGTTTAACTAGTATACTTGCAATTGCACCTATTGCCTTTGTTGTATTCATCGAACACATTGGAGATATCACTACAAATGGAGCAGTCGTTGGAAAAGATTTCTTTGCTAATCCCGGTATTTCAAGAACTTTACTTGGAGATGGAATGGCTACTGTAGTAGCTGGATTATTAGGAGGTCCTGCAAATACAACTTATGGTGAGAATACTGGTGTTTTAGCAGTAACTAAAGTGTATGACCCTGCTATTTTAAGAATCGCAGCTTGCTATGCAATTGTACTTTCCTTTATTGGAAAATTTGGTGTTATTTTACAAACTATACCTACTCCTGTTATGGGTGGTATATCTGTTATTCTATTTGGAATGATTGCTTCTGTTGGAATGAGAACTCTTATTGAATACAAAGTGGATTTTTCAATATCTAGAAATTTAATCATTGCTTCTCTTATTCTTGTGCTTGGTATTGGAATAAATAACATCACAATTTGGAGAACTGTTTCTTTATCTGGTCTTGCAATAGCAGCTCTAGTTGGAGTTATATTAAACAAATTCTTCCCAGAAGATAGATAATAAAATAAGAAAGAGGTGAGCCTTATTAATAAGGCTCACCTCTTTTTTTATAAGCTTTTTAATATCTTTTTAAACGTTTATAATTCCCAATGATTTTAGTAATATTACCACTAAAATTATAGGGGCTACATATTTTAACATTCCAAACCAAACCTTAAACATTTTAAATTTAATAGTTCCATCATTTGTAATTTGTTTATAAAGATCTTCTTTTTTCCAAACATAACCTATGAATACACAAGTTAAAAGTCCACTAATTGGTAGAAAAATATTATCAGTTAAGTAACATAAAAAGTCAAAGAAATTCATTCCGAAAAAGATTCTTAGATCTGCCCAAGCCCCCATTGATAAAGAAGAAGGAACACCTAATAAAAATAAAGCTGCTGTTAAAATTATAACTGCTTTTTGTCTTTTTATTTTAAATTGGTCCACAAGTAAAGATGTACTAACTTCTAAAAGAGAAATTGAAGATGTTAATGCTGCAAATAAAACTAATACAAAGAACATCAATCCAAATAATTTTCCAAAAGCCATTTGTTCAAATACTGCTGGTAATGTGATAAACATTAATCCTGGTCCTGCACCTGGTTTAAATCCTAGTGCAAATACTGCTGGTAAAATTGCAAAACCTGCTAATATAGCAACTATTGTATCTAAAATTGGTACTTTTATTGCATTTCCTAATAAATTATCTTCTTTTCTTAAATAACTACCATATGTTACTGTTATACCCATTGCTAAACTTAATGAATAGAAAACTTGACTTAGTGCATCTAATACAACTGAACCATTAAGTTTAGAAAAATCTGGTTTTAAGAAAAACTCAATTCCTGCACCTGCACCTGGTAAAGTTACTGAACGTATACAAATTAAAATTAACAATCCAAATAATGCTGGCATCATAAATTTACTTGCCTTTTCAATTCCGCTTGAAACTCCTTTGAAAACTATTGCTGCTGTAGCTATCATAAAGAATAAATGAAATATTATTGGGCCATTTGTACTACTGATATAATTAGTGAAGTATGTTGCTTTATCCCCTGAAATTCCACCACTTAAGAATGAAAAAACATATTTCAAAACCCATCCACCAATAACACTGTAATAAGATAAAATTAGAAAACTAATGAAAATTTGTAATAATCCTAAATATTTCCAATTTTCACTAACTTTTCTAAATGCACCTAAGGCATCTGAATGCCCATTTCTACCTATTGCCATTTCAGCTAATATCATTGTAAAACCAATAAGTCCAACAAAAATTAAATATACAAATAAGTAAGCTCCTCCACCATTTTTACCAGCTAAATATGGAAATTTCCATAAATTCCCCAATCCTACAGCTGACCCTGCTGCTGCTAAAATAAATCCTAAGGTTGAACTCCATTCTCCCCTTTTTTCTTTCTTTTCTGTCATCATAATCCCCCTGTTTTATATTAAATTTTATTTAAAACAATTTTTTAAAAGTAAAATTTTGTAAATTGTTTGTTTTTTTAGTATATGTATTCTAATTTTATAGCATATTTTTTACTTATGACAATTATTCTAACTAAAATTTTAATTTATGTCAACTTTTTTTTTAGTATAAATTTTATTTATTAAAACATATTAGCCAAATATGTTGATTTTAAAAGGTTAATATATTTTAATTTCAGTGAAAGATTTTATTTTCTTGATCACTAACTTTATGATTTATTTATTGACATAAAACTCAATATCTGATAAAATTATATTATTATAATTTTTTGAAGGAGAAATATTTATGTTTAATAATAAACTTAAATTGTTCATAATAAATGTTTTGCTGATACAAATAACTGTATTATTATTCTTAATATTAGTCATATGTAACAGGTTTTTTAATATGAATAAAAGTATATTAGGTTTCTTAAAACATAAATTTTTGTATAAATCAAATCTTCTCTATGAATTTGTATAATTTAAAGTGATTTTTAAGAAAATATAATTAAGTTATCAACAACCTAATTGCTTATAATTAGGTTGTTTTTTGTTTTCAATGTTTAAAGGGGGATGTATGTATGAATAAGAAAAAAGAGGTTTTAGTGCTTGGTTTTGCACTGTTTGCAATGTTTTTTGGAGCTGGGAATCTTATATTTCCACCATCTGTTGGTGTTAATATGGGATCTAACTGGCTTTTAGCTGGATTTGGTTTTTTAATTACTGGAGTTGGACTTCCGCTTTTGGGAGTTCTTGCATTTACTAAGGTTGGAGAAGTTGAGAATTTTGCTAAAATTATTTCACCTAAGTTTAATACTTTATATTATTCTGTTCTTATTTTGGTAATTGGTCCATTATTTGCAATTCCTAGAACAGGATCTACTACAATTGAAATGGGAGTTTTACCAATGTTACCAAACGCCAATCATTTTATGATTTCAATTATCACATCAATTGCGTTCTTTGGTATTACTCTTTCTCTTGTTTTAAAGGAATCTAAAATTACAGATATTATTGGGAAGTTTCTTACTCCTATAATTTTAATTATTTTAGCTTCAATTACTATCATTGGATTAACTACAAATATTGGAACTCCTATTGTTTCAAAAGCAGAAAAAGTATTTTCATATGGATTTGTTCAAGGATATCAAACTATGGATGCTCTTGCTTCTGTTATATTTGGGGTTGTTATTGTTAAAGGATTAGAGGGAAAAGGAATTAAAGATCCACATGAACAAAGATCTTATTTAAGTGGTGCTGGTATTATTGCTGCTTTAGGTCTTGGACTTATCTACTTATCTTTAATGTATCTTGGTTCTAGAGTTAGTGGAGTTGAAAGTGGTGCTGCTACTACAAGTTCTGCTCTTTATATAGCTGAAATCACTCTGGGATCACTTGGTAAATTAGCCTTTGGTGTTTGTGTATCTGTAGCTTGTCTTACTACTTCAGTTGGACTTGTTGCCCTTGTAAGTGATTGGTTTGAAAGAATAACTCCATTTTCTTATAGAGGAATTGCTATTTTCACTTGTATTTTTTCAGCTTTAATAGCAATTGGAGGAGTTGATTTTATTATAAAATTATCAATTCCTGTTTTAGTTATTCTTTATCCAATAACTATTGTTTTAATTTTATTAAACATGTTTGGAATTACAAATAAAACTGTTTTTAAAGCAGTATCTTATACAGCTTTAATTATTGCTACTTTAGAGGTTTTAGGAAGTACTTTCCATATATCTAGTCTTTCTAAAATGATTGAATACATTCCTCTTGCAAAAAATGGTTTCTCATGGCTAGTTCCATGTGTAATTGTTTTTGTAGTTAGTTTATTCTTTTCTAGTAAAAAAAATAATTAATACAACTTTCAATTTTCTTCTATAATATTAGGTGCTAGTATTTTTAAATATTAGCACCTTTATTTTTTTATATATCTAATAAAAAATCCTTCAGTTAAAAACTGAAGGATTAAATGTATTTATTTTTATAATTAAGTCTATTAGTTATTTTTTAATTCTTTTATATTTTCAGAAAGTTTGTTAAATTTATCTTGATATTCCCTTTGAATTCTTCTATCTCTTTCTAAAATATTTTCTGGAGCTTTTGCTAAGAATTTTTCATTAGATAGTTTCTTATTTATCTTTTCTAATTCCTTTTCTACTTTTGACAAATGAGATTCTAATTTCTTAATTTCGCTTTCAACATCTAAAAGACCTGTAAGAATCATATAAACCTCTGAATTCATATTTACTCTAAATCCACTTTGTGTTGGTTTTTCTATTTCTTTTCCATAATTAAGTTCTTCTAAATTACATAATTTTGTTATAAACATATAATTATCTTCTATTGTTTTAAGTTCATTATCATCTGATGTTTTAATAACAACTTTAGCTAATTTTGCTGGAGATATTGAAGCCTCTGCTCTAATATTTCTAAGAGATGATACTATTCCTTGAATATAGGCAAATGATTTTTCAACGTCTTTATTTACTTGAGAATCATTGGAAACTGGATATTTTTCTAACATTATTGTTTCTCCGTTAGTTTTTATTTTTTGCCAAATTTCCTCTGTTATAAATGGCATAAATGGATGTAATAATCTCATTCCTGCTTCTAAAATAGACCATAAAACATATTGAGCTGTAATTTTTTGATCCTTGTCATCTGAATTATATAATCTAATTTTTGCTAATTCAACATACCAATCACAAAAATCTCCTCTTAAAAATTCATAAACAGATTTTGCAGCTTCATCCAATTGAAATTTATCTAATTTATCTGCAACCTCTTTAGCTGTTGCGTTTAGTCTTGAGAATATCCATTTATCCACAAGTTCATATTTTAATTCTTCTGCTTTAACTTTAGTTACATCAAAACCTTCTAAATTCATTATAACAAATCTTGAAACATTCCAAATTTTATTGGAGAAATTTCTTCCCATTTCTATTAATTTTTCAGAGAAATGAACATCTTGACCTTGAGATGTGTTATATAGCATTGTAAATCTAATTGCATCTGCTCCATACTTATCTATTAAATCAAGTGGATTAGGAGAATTTCCCAAAGATTTTGACATTTTTCTACCTAAATCGTCTCTTACTATTCCATGAAGATATACATTATGGAATGGAATATCCCCTTGAGTATACTCTCCAAACATTATCATTCTAGCTACCCAGAAGAATAAAATATCTGCTCCTGTTACTAGGGTAGAAGTTGGATAAAACAATTCTAATTCTTTAGTTTTATTTGGCCAACCTAAAGTTGAAAATGGCCAAAGTGCTGATGAGAACCAAGTATCCAAAACATCTGTTTCTTGTTCTAATTCTACATCTTTACCATAAAATTCTTTAGCTTGTTTGTATGCTTCAGCTTCATCATGAGCAACAAACATTTTTTTATCTGGTCCATACCAAGCTGGTATTCTATGTCCCCACCAAATTTGTCTTGAAATACACCAATCTCTTATATTATCAAGCCAGTTATAATATACTTTTTCCCATCTTTTTGGCATTATTTTTACTTCGCCATTTCTAACTACTTCCAATGCCTTTTCTGCAAGAGGTTTCATTTTTACAAACCATTGTTTAGATACTCTAGGTTCTATTACAGTTTTACATCTATAACATGTCCCTACATTATGAGATCTAGCTTCAAATTTTATTAAATATCCCTCTGCTTTTAAATCTTCAACTATTTTATCTCTAGCTTCAAATCTATCCATTCCTGAATATTTATATCCTTCAACTATTTTTGCATCCTTTGTAAATACATTTATAACTGGAAGATTAAATCTTTCTCCAATTGCAAAGTCATTAGGATCATGAGCTGGAGTTATTTTTAAAGCTCCTGTTCCAAATTCCATATCTACATATGAGTCTGCAACTATTTCTATTTCTCTACCAACCAATGGAAGTATTGCTTTTTTACCTATTAAATGTTTATATCTTTCATCATCTGGATGAACTGCAATAGCTACGTCGCCTAACATTGTTTCAGGCCTTGTTGTTGCTATTGTTAATTTTTCATCTGTTCCTTTAACTGAATAATTAATATACCAGAATCCTCCATCTATATCTTCAAACTCAACTTCGTCATCTGCAATTGCAGTTCCACATCTTGGACACCAATTTACCATATATTCCCCTTGATAAATTAAGTCGTCATTGTACAGTTTTATAAATATGTCCTTTACAGATTCTGAAAGTCCTTCATCCATAGTAAATCTTTCTCTATCCCAATCAAGAGAAGCTCCTATTTTTCTAAGTTGAGAAGTTATTATACCTCCATGTTTTTCTTTCCATTTCCATGTTTCTTCTATAAACTTTTCTCTTCCTAAATCTTCCTTTGTTAATCCTTCATCTGCTAGCTTTCTTTCAACTTTATTTTGTGTGGCAATTCCAGCATGGTCCATTCCAGGCATCCATAAAGTATTATATTCTGACATTCTCTTAAATCTTATTAATGTATCTTGAATACTATTATTTAAAATATGCCCCATATGTAGTATTCCTGTTACATTTGGTGGTGGAATCATTATAGAATAATTATTCTTTTTT
>Ga0172378_10001301_pt1 | contig 22915 bp, 23 predicted proteins | sample GrowelOW332metaG_FD_119755 | JGI IMG/M metagenome (GOLD analysis project Ga0172378, IMG submission 119755) | Groundwater microbial communities from an aquifer near a municipal landfill in Southern Ontario, Canada - Pumphouse #3_1 metaG | ecosystem: Environmental > Aquatic > Deep subsurface >... | reverse complement strand
GAAAGATATGATATGCAAAGATATTATCAGTGACAGACTTACAACACAGCTGGCGGTCATCTGGCGCAAAGACCGTATGCTGCCGCCGCTTGCGGGAAAATTCGTGGAACTGTTCGAACAATCAGCAGACAGACTGCAGTTATAATGAATTAAAGCACATCCGCTTTAATCCGAGCAGAGCGGCTGCTCCTGCAATCGTAGTTCCGTAAAAAATGACGTCCTTCCCGGTATTCAGAAACTGTATGATTGTTCCGTTTGCAAGCGTACTGCCTGTACACAGCACGACATCAGCCCATGCAAGCAGAGACGACGGATCAGTTCCGTCTTCCACCGTGACGGAACCTGCTTTTATTCCGATGTTGGAAGGATTCAGATCAAGTACCCGCAGGGTGAATCGTTCTGAAAGCGCACTTACAAGCGCCGGCTGATAACCGATCTGACCGATTCTGCAGCCGGTACCGTACTGTTCTTCAAGTTTCTGTAAAAATGTATGTGCACATAATTCCATACCGTCGTTCCTGCAGTGAACGGTTCCTTCTATAAGAGAGAGGGAGCGCATCACGGCATTCATGACTGCAATGAAAATACTCCGGGCGTGCCGGTCGCGGACAATATCCATTTCCAGTACTTCTCCGATTGTACCGGAAAAGGCTGCAGGTGAGTCGGTAAAAACCTGTCCCCGGCTGCCGTTACAGTCTGCCTGAAGCATACGGTCCTTACCTTCCAGAATCGGGTAGTCGGTTCTTCCCGGTTTTCCAATAGCCTCTTCGGGAGTAAGAATTCCTGCAGAAATTACGGCGCGTTCCGAAAAAAGTGTGTGTTCTTTTACAACAGCGGCAAATCGGTTTTTTAAATCAGCGTATAAATCCGCTTCCGTCAAGTAATCCATACAAATCCTCCCTGTGGAGAGCCAGCAGCTGCGCTCTCGTTCGTTGTTCCGAAAGTGTACTGCCTGTCATAACGGCAAAACTGTCGGCAAAATAATAAGCTTCGTCAAAATCGTGCGTCACCTGTATCACGGTTGTTCCGAACTGTTCATGCATAGTATACAGAACTTTTTTTATCTGGTCTTTCGTCACGCAGTCAAGCGCACAGAGCGGTTCATCGAGCAGTAACAGTTCCGGTTCTGCAGCCAGAGCCCGTGCCAGTGCCGTTCTCTGGCGTTCACCTCCGCTTAAAGTCTGCGGACGGCGGTCTGCAAGACTGGTAAGTGAAAACAGGGAAAGAAGTTCTTCTGTATGGTTTTCACGGTACAGCCGGGATTGGCCCGCCGTTTTCATCGGAAAGGAGATATTCTGAGCCACAGACAGGTGCGGAAACAGTGCATAATACTGATAGACGAGAGCAATACGTCGTTTTTCCGGAGGAAACCTCGTAATATCTGTTCCGTTCCAAAGCACTTTTCCTCCGGTAATCTGATGCCGGCCTGCAAGCGTTTCAAGGAATACTGTTTTTCCTGCACCGTTTTTTCCGATGAGAACACAGCACGTTCTGTCTGCGACGCGGAGATTCAAATCCGAGAGCGTAAAACTGCCTGCACGGACTGACAGATGCTGGACTTCAAGCATCGGAAGCCCCGCTGCATTTCTGCACTTTTGATGAAATAACCTGCAGCAGAACGGTACAAAGGACAGACACAAGTATCAGGACAACCGATATACCGAGAACACTTGGAAGGTCTCCTGTCGCCATGTTCAGATAAACAGCTGTCGGCAGTATTTCGGTTTTCATTCGCGTTGAACCGGCAAACATGATGACCGCACCGAATTCTCCCAGCGCACGCGCCCATGTCATAACCGTAACCGAAAAGAAAGAAGGCAGCATAAGAGGAAGTGTTACCTGCGTAAACGACCGGAACGGCGAGCAGCCGAGCGTACGCGCTGTAAATTCATACTGTTCCGTTTCGGGAGTAACAGCATCATAAAGCATGACAACTGCATATGAGAGATTAACAAACACGAGTGTAAGAACAATACCCTGTCTTGTATAGACAAAGTCAATACCGGTTGTCCGGTACAGCCAGTCCCCGATTCCGGTTCTGCCGTATACGAGCAGCAGGGCAACACCGGAAACAAGATGAGGCAGCGACATCGGAATTGAAAACAGGGTAAGCATTATTTTCTGCAGCCGCGCGGAAAGCTGCCGTACGGCATATGCGGTAAATACTGCAGCCGCCATACAGATGACGGTTGCTCCTGTCGTCGTACGCAGGCTGAGTCTGAGGGAAAAACGAACCTCGTCCGATAAAAGTACAGACGGTACCTGACGCACGCCAAATTTGATGACGGCTGCAACAGGTATGAGAAGAAACAGCAGCGTACATCCCAGCAGGAGTACGAGTACCGGATGGAAAATACCGCAGCGCCTATTCAACAGGATCGAATCCGAACTTTTTGAAACAGGCTTTTCCGGCAGCAGAGGCTGTAAAATCGACAAATTTCTGTGCAGCGTCTTTCTGCCGTGTCACTGTCAGAATTCCAACGGGAATAAGCTGGTCGATATTCTGTTCTGCCGGGATTTCAATGATTTCAAGTTTATCGCTGGAAGCAACGCTGTCTTTTGTTACGATGGCGGCATCAGCCTGTCCCATAGTCAGCTGTACAACAAGTTCGTTCACTGTTGAAGTCTGTGCAACTGTATTGGTGTTTATTCCGGGCAGTTTGTTTTTGGTAATCATGTTCTGTGCGGACAGACCGACTGCGTTTGCCTTCGGGTCTCCGAGAATAACGCGTACTCCCGGTTTTGCCATATCGGCAAGTGATTTTATTCCTTTCGGGTTTCCTTTCAGGACTGCAATACAGGGAGTGTGGTGGGCTATGAGAACCGGGGCATATGCAAGTTTTTTATCTACTGCCGTCTTGTAGACATCTTCCGAACCGATGATGAGTACGTCGCCTTTTCCCGACAACTGAATCTGCGAAATAAGCTGACCGGAACCGGCATAGGTATATGTAATCTGTCCACCTTCAGCTTTTTCGTACTGAGACTTCAGTTCTTCCATAGGTTTTTTCAACCCTGCCCCGCAGTAGACCAGGAGTGAGGGAGATTCCGCAAATACTACCCCTGCACAAAATAACAAAATGAGCAGGATACAACTGATTGTTCTTTTCATACCGATTCCTCCGGAAACTGAAATTATAACCCCGCTTTCCGGAAAAATACCTGATTGCATTGTGATAATCAAGATAAAAAAAATACATAATTGTATGATTTTACATTTTATTGTGATGCATATATGCTGTTTACTGTATCAAACAGACAGCATACAAGGGCTTCTGCCTCATTTTTCGCGGAGGCAGAAACGACATACCGTTTCCCCGCTGAGTCGATTTCTGCATATACCCGTGTTTTCCCCCCTCCCGTTTCCGGCAAAATGTACCGGGAACAGCTTACGGTATTATAAGAAAGATCAAGTGATGTTATTTTCCGGACAGCCTCTATAACAGCCGATTCAACAGTATCTGCGCTGCCGTCTGCGGCAAGCTGTGAAGTTGAAACAGACACTGTGTACAGACCGTCTTCATACTTTATTTTGACAGCACCCGGCATTATCGGCTTGTAGTTTATGAGTTTATGCTTATACAACAGTGTGCAGAGATCCGTAATTCCCGTTTCTTCATAAGTGAAAGCCTTTATCTCTGCCAGCAGTATGCCTGCATCCTTTTCAGAAAGTGTTAAAGCACCACTGGTAAGATTATTGACCGCTGCAAGAAGTCCGTTTTTTCCAGAATGACGGTTCAGAACGTACCGCCGGTGTACCATACCGTATGATTCAACGGGATTCGCAATATAGGAAAAGGAATCCGCACACAATCCCTGCTGATGCAGTCCCGATGCGTGAGAATCGCTGTTCCAGCCGGTAACAGGTTTGAGCGGAGAAAAATCTGTTCCGCAGTATGAAAACAACGTACGGCACAATTCTGCAAGATGTTCTTTATGCAGTCCGGTAGCAACAGAATAAAAATCACTGTGAATCGAAAGAGCATACGCCAGTTCTTCCAGCGGAGTATTTCCACACCGTTCCCCCAGCCCTGCAGCCGTTACTTCCACCTGCAGCGCACCTGCACGTACTGCGGCAAGTGTATTCGCAAGTGCCAGGCCACAGTCGTTGTGACAGTGGATGCTCAGCAGTACGCTTCTGTCTGAAAAGGCAGGTATTTCACGGACAAGAAACCGTATAAGCTCTGACATTTTTTCGGGCAGGACGCTGCCAGTAGTATCGGCGATATTTACTGCAGACGCTCCTGCCGCAACTGCGGTATGACAGCATGATGCAAGAAACCGGCGGTCTGCACGGGTTGCATCTTCAAATCCTATTTCAATTTTCCGGGTAAGCTCTTTAGCAGTCCTGACGGAATCCTCTATGACGGACAGTATTTCTTTTCTGGTTTTGTGCAGTTTTATCCGTATCAGAACATCACTGACAGGTATTGTTAAATGGAGCACTGCTTTATCAGGATCGCTGATTTCTGAAAATACTTCTGCACTTCTTACAATATCTCCGTTAAGGCATCGTGACATAACGGCTATATCCGCATGCAGCCCTTTCTTTACAATATCCTTACAAACTGAATACTCGATGTCCGAAGAACAGGGAAAACCCGCTTCTATGCAGTCGACACCGCACGTATCAAGAAGCTGAGCAAGTCTGACTTTCTGTTCAGCAGAAAAAGAAAAGCCTGCTGTCTGATCTCCGTCGCGGAGCGTAGTGTCAAGTATTCGGAGACGCTGCGTCACTTCCAAGTTCTCCTCCGGCAACGGCGGCAACGTCGTCAAGAGCTTTTATAAACAATGGAATGTCGTCCGGCGACGGATCAGTAAGTTTGATATTGTCAAGTGAACAGAGCTGCATCTGATCGTCTATTTTCAGCATGGTTTTTCTGAGCACCGGATCGATGGTGATGAATTTTTCAGCATCGTCAAGCAGATCGCGCATTGTATGATTACGCGGAAGAAGCCCCCGGTGCATAAACACAGCCATAAAATACGATTCAATTCCCATAGCGCATATGTTCCGGACAATCGAAGGCGTAAACACTGTCGGACGTTTTTGTGCATTATGAGCAGTCTTCCGGTATCCGTTCCCGGAAGCATACATTTTATCCCAGTCTTCAACAGGTTTCTGTCTGTTATTAAAAGTCTGTGTGTTCATAAAAACATTATTATACGTATTCAAAGGATGCGTCAATAATAAGCAGGCACATAATTATTAAAAAAAATATTTAAAAAACTACAAAAATGTAATTTACATATAACAATAAATATTTTACCCTTTCCCGGGGTTACAGGGAGTGTCTGTGAAAAAATTTATTTTTGTAGTAAGTCTGCTGCTGGCAGCGTCTTTTCTGTCCGCGGGAACAAAAAAAAGTAAAACAGCCGGAAGCAGTTCCATTGTTATCTCTGCAGCTGCCAGTCTTACCAATGCAATGAATGAAATCATTGTACTGTACAAAAAGGCTGATCCTTCTCTGACCGTCACCCCTGTATATGGCGCGTCAGGCACGCTCCGGGGACAGATAGAACAGGGAGCGCCTGCCGATATTTTCTTCTCTGCAGCAGAATCACATATGAAAAAACTTTCAGACGAAGGTTTTGTCGCAGACGGAACAATCTGCAGACTCTTAAAAAATGAAGTCGTGCTTATTGTTCCTAAAGGCGCAGAAAATACGGTCTCATCGTTCGACTCGCTTATTTCCGATTCAATAAAACAGATTGCAATAGGAGAACCTGCAAGTGTTCCGGCAGGAGCGTATGCAAAAGAAACGCTTGCAACACTTGGTATGTGGGATACACTGTCGGCCGCCGGTAAACTGGTTTATGCGAAAGACGTACGGCAGGTACTTACCTATGTTGAACAGGGTGAAGTACAGGCAGGACTTGTTTATTCAACAGATGCTGCGGTTTCAAATAAAGTGTCTGTCGTCTGTAACGCCCCTGCAGATTCGCACAAACCGGTAATCTATCCCGTTGCCATACTGAAAACGGCAGCTGATAATGCAGAAGCAAAAGCGTTTTATACGTTTCTCTGTAGTAAAGACGCGCTTGCCGTATTCGCAAAATACGGATTTCTGACGGTGCAATAGGAATCATGGACCTGACGCCGCTTTACATTTCACTCCGCGCTTCTGTTTATGCGACGGTATTTGCCTTTATCTGCGGTACGCTTGCTGCATGGGCAGTCATACATATTCAGGGAAAACTGCGCGCTGTTGCCGACGGCGTCTTTACACTTCCCTTAGTACTGCCCCCGACAGTACTCGGTTTTTTCCTTCTCTGTATATTCGGAACAAGAAGTTTAGTTGGACAGGTACTGCTCAAAGCAGGGATACGGATTGTCTTTGATTGGAAAGGTACTGTTGCAGCGTCGTCAGTTGTTGCATTTCCGCTTGTTTACCGTACTGTCCGGGCAGCTTTTGAACAGATCGATGAATCAATACTCAATGCTGCACAGACACTTGGAATAAGCGGATGGAAAATATTCACACGCATTCTTATCCCTTCCGCACGTCCCGGCATAACTGCCGGAACAATACTGGCGTTTACGCGCGCGTTAGGTGAATTCGGTGCAACACTCATGCTCGCCGGTGATATTCCGGGAAAGACAGAAACAATTCCGATTGCGATCTGGTCCGCAGCATACGGAGGGGACATGAACCGGGCACTCGTATGGGTTATTATCATTGTTGCCATATCGTTTGCGACGATTACGGCCATGAATCTGTTCGGGCAGGGAGCGAAACGGAAGTGAGTATAGAAGTTGCTGTTAAAAAGAAACTTCATAATTTTAACCTTGACGTTTCGTTTACTGCAGAGAACGAATATCTTGGCCTGCTCGGAGCATCGGGATGCGGAAAAAGTATGACGCTGAAGTGCATCGCCGGAATAGAAAAACCTGACAGCGGATATATACGGATAAACGGGCGCACGGTTTTCGATTCGGAAAAGCACATCAATCTGAAACCCGGCGAACGTAAATGCGGCTTTCTGTTTCAGAACTATGCACTTTTTCCGACGATGACCATTGCACAGAACATTGAGCTTGTCCTTCACCGTCTGCCGGCAGCCGTACGGAAAGAAAAAACTTCTGCCGTTCTGTCCAGATTCGGCATAGCAGAACTCGCCGGCAGAAAATGTACCGAACTGAGCGGAGGGCAGCAGCAGCGTGCTGCACTCGCCCGCATTATGGTTAATAACCCCGGAATAATAATGCTCGACGAACCTTTTTCTGCTCTCGATTCTTTCGTAAAGCAGCAGGTCGAAACGAATCTCATAAACATGATGGAAGGATTTAACCGTACAGTTTTGTTCGTGTCGCACGACCGCGATGAAATATACCGTATCTGCGACAATATAGCTGTCATTTCCGACGGTATCATCTGCAGAAAAGGAACATGCAGAGACGTATTCGTTAATCCTGAAACTGTTGCCGCTGCACGGCTTACAGGATGTAAAAACATTGCCGGATACCGGAAAACGGGAAAGCAGTGCATTTTCATCAGCGACTGGAACATAGAATTGTGTACCGCTGCCGACGTTCCTTACGAAAAAGGATATGCAGGAATCAGAGCACACTACATGCATAAACCGGATGATACGTGTCTTGTTAATTGTTACGATTTTACCGTTAAGCAGCAGCTTAAGTCACCTTTTAATATATCCGTATATCTTTCAAATTCAGGTGCGGCAGTCCCGATAGACTGGGAAGTTTCTATTAATACCAGTACTATTACATCTGATTTGTCTCTTAACGCTGTCGAAAAAATCTGTATACCGCCTGAATCAATTATGTTTCTTACCGAATAGAAGAGGGGAATCTGCCTGCACCGGACAGATTCCCCTGCACACAAAAGGAGGAAAACTATTATAAGGGAACCTCTAAAAACTGAAGTTTTTAGAGGTTCCCATAAATAAATTCAGGCTATCAGATAAGCAGAATCAGGCTTTCCGTTTTCTATTGAATCAAGAACGGCGTCCATTGCGTCTTCAGTGTCAATATGTCCGTAGTACCAGCCTTCCGGATATACAATGACGGCAGGCCCCCGGTCACACAGTTTAAGGCAGCCTGTACTTGATACAGCTGCGTCAATACCGCGGTCTCCTATTTCCTGTTCAAGATACTGCATCAGCTGCATTGAACCGCCTTTGCTGCACACTCCCTGCGGAGCGCCGTTCATGCGGAATGATCCGCATACAAAAATGTGATGTGAAGGCTTACTCATCTTTTACCTCTTTTCCTTTATTAATAATATAAATTCGTTACTGTACCCGATTAACAACCGGAACCACCGCCGCTGCATCCTCTGCCCCTTTCGCAGACCCCTGCGCGCTTTAGATATATCTGCGGCACTTTTCCGGTTTTTGCCAGCGCACTGGCTCCTTCTTCTACTAGCCCTTCCATGACAATAACAGGGAGTCCTTCTTTTTTCAGAACACGGACAGGAGCATCACCGCAGCCTGCACACAGAACCGCAAAACAGTCAGAAAATCCCAGTGCAAGTTCTTTCCAGCGTTCATCTCCCGTACCCGGCACAGGAGTCGGTCGTTCCGTCACAAGTTCCAGCGTTCCATCTGCTGACATACGGTAAACCCACAGCTCTGTCGCTTCTCCAAGATGCTGATTTACAAATAATCCGTCCCTGCTGGCAACCGCAACATACGGTCTGTTTTCTGTCGGCTGCAGTTTTGCTGCGTCGCTGAGCATTCTGACAATTTCGCTGTTATTTTCTTCACCTATAAGACCGACCGCATCAGCCCTGCAGCGTGCACAGTGGCACATCTGTTCAAGATGTGCTGCACAGGCGGTACGTACTGCCGACATCATTTCCGCTGAAGGTGATTCATGATTTTCAAATACGCTCCCTTCAACACACATCATGGGAATACAGTTCTGTATTGATGCGCCCAGTTCTTTACAGTATTTCGCAACAGCTTCAGCATGGGTGTCGTTTATTCCGGGAATAATGATCGTATTGATTTTAATGAGTATGCCTGCATCATGAAGTGCCTTGATCGTTTTTGTCTGATTTTCAAGCAGTACTGCAGCTCCCTCGACTCCCCGGTATACATGAGGCCCGGATCTGACCCAGCTGTAAATCTGCGCACCAATTTCGGGATCGACAGCATTAACCGTGACTGTTACATGCGAGACGTTTAATTTTTTAAGCCGGTCAATATACGGAGCAACATTCAAACCGTTTGACGCAAGACATAATATTTTTTCCGGGTATTCTTCACCTATTAATTCGAGTGTGTCCATTGTCTCATCAGGATTTGCGAACGGATCTCCCGGACCGGCAATTCCCACAACACTGATATTCGGAACTTTTTCAAGAACTTTGCCAAGATATGACAATGCCTGTGATGGTGCAAGCACTGAGCTCGTTACGCCGGGCCGCGTTTCGTTTACGCAGTCGTACCTGCGGTTGCAGAAATTGCACTGAATATTGCATTTTGGTGCAACGGGAAGATGGATGCGCCCCGTCGAGTGGCGGACTGCTGCATTAAAACACGGATGGTTTCCAAAATCAAACTGATGGTCCGTCATACGTAACTCCAGCCTTTACCGGCTTTCTCCTGCTTATACTGCATGAGTGCATTGCACACAAGATCGAATAAAGTAAGTGTTCCCCGGTAGCCGAGCGTAAGAATACGCTGACCGCCGATTCTGTCGTGTACCGGAAATCCGCAGCGGACAAGCGGTATATTCAGTCTGCGCGAAAGATAATACCCTTTGCTGCTTCCAATAACGATGTCAGGTTCAAGCGACCGGACCTTTTCAAGCATTGTTTCAAAATCAGCGTCTTCGCTTATTGTTTCAAGTTTTTCACCGGTACCGGACTCTGTCACAACTTTCTTATGAGCTCCTGTCGCCGCAATAACAGGAACAATACCGGTCTCCCGGAGAAAGGCACATACAGACAGAACAAAATCTTCATCGCCGTAGACAACCGCACGTTTTCCGAAACAGTATTTATGGCCGTCGATATAGGCATCTATAAGTCTGCCCCTGATTTCAGCCTGTTCTGCAGGTGTCGTCTTTCCGGTGATTTCATTGAGCGCTGCAAAAAAAGCGTCTGTATTTTCGATACCGACGGGCAGCAGTATCTGATGAAGCGGAATACCGCAGACATCGTTAAGCCAGAGGCCGGCATTCTGTTCGTTCAGAACCGCTTTTCCCAGATATACCGTACCTGCGGCCTGTCCCATCGTACGGATGTCGCTGATCTTCGTACCTCCGTCAGGCAGTTTTTCATATTCTTCCCACGACGGACCGTCAAGACTCTTTGAATAATCAGGGATAAGCGTATAGTTAACGTTGTATTCCTTCATGATCGTATGAATTTCGCGGAGATCCTCAGGTGATACAAAACCGGAAATAACATTAACACTGCTCCCTCTTTTTGTGCACCGTACAGCAGGAACTATCTTCGTAACAACAGAATGAACGGCTGTATGAAACCCGTTGATATGTGTTCCCTTATACGAAGGTGTAGAAGCATAAAATATCTGCGGATATGATGCTTCCTGCGCTGCAGGTTCTGATGCGTCCCGTGCTGCCGTATATTCATGCAGAATCATCGGTATGTCGTCCCCAATCGTTTCGGAAAGACATGTTGACGTAATGCCTACAGCTTCCGGTTTATACTGCCGTGTTACGTTCCCGAGTGCAGTACTCAGATTCTGCTTTCCGCCGAATATCGCCGTTGCTTCCGTAAAATTAGACGATGCAATATCGACCGGTTCACGAAAATGACTTATAGTATAGCGGCGGATATACGTCGCACATCCCTGAGAGCCGTGTATAAGAGGGATGCATCCCTGAATGCCGCGGTATGCGATACTTGCTCCGAGCGGCGCGCACATATTGCATCCGTTGCGGGCCAATACAAAATGGTGGTCAGATACAGAAGTTTGTACGGTACTTATGGCAGAGTTTACTTTTTCATCGTTCATTTCTGACCTCCTGCGGCCGCTGCAATTCTATCATCAGAGGCAGAGCGGTCGTCCGCAGTGTCTTTTTCTTCAAAAAGCTCACTTCGGTCCCGAAGATGCACCGCCCGTATACGGGCGGGCGAATATTTCCACACAGGACTCATGAGAGACGTATACACTTCCTTTGCAAAATTGAGCATTCCTTCATAACAGGCAAGCGGTTCTTTACGCTCGTGATTATGATCAACAAACCCGATTCCCATCTTATAGGCAATAGGCCGCTCCTTTACGCCGCCTATTAATAATTCTGCATTTTTTTCAAGAATAAACTTTGACAGTTCCAATGGATTCGTATCGTCGAGTATTACTGTTCCCGGAACAGTAATCGACTTCAGATACTCATAATCTTCTTTAGTCCCTGTCTGAGAACCGACCACAACTGTCTCCATACCAAGATGTCTGAGTGCCTTAACAAGTGAAAAAGCTTTGAACGAACCGCCGACATATGCAGCTGCTTTTTTCCCCTGCAGCGCCTTTTTATACGGCTCCAGTTTTTTTAATAATTCAGGGACATCACGGCGGACTATTGCACGGGTCTTTCCCATAATCGATCTGTCTTCCATGCGCTCTGCTACATCGTAAAGAGCCTGAGTCATATCTTCGATGCCGAAATACGATACATGAATGAACGGAATGCCGTATTTTTCTTCCATCATTTGTGCAAGATGAACCATTGAACCACTGCACTGTACCACATTAAGTGATGCCCGGTGTGCCCGCCGGAGCTGTTCTATACGGCCGTCACCAGTTATAGCAGCAACGACTTCAACTCCCATGCGCCTGTAATAATTTTCTATCAGCCATGTTTCCCCGGCCAGATTGAAATCGCCTAATATGTTGATACTGTTTTCTGACACAGGTGTCGTATCGTCTGTACCAATGAGTTTAAATAGTGCATCGCAGGCCGCGTGATACCCGTCTTTTTTTGTTCCTTTAAATCCTTCGGAATGGACAGGAAGTACGGGGATGCCTTTTTCCTGTGCGACGCGTCTGCACACAGCATCCATATCGTCGCCTATAAGACCGACTATGCACGTGCCGTAAACAAATGCAGCGTTCGGTTTATATTCGTCGATCAGTTCACAGAGAACGGCATACAGTTTTTTCTCACCTCCGTATATGACTTCATTCTCACGGATATCGGTGGAAAAACACATACGATGGAGTTCCGGTCCACTGGACATGGAACCGCGTAAGTCCCACGTATAGGCAGCACATCCTATAGGTCCGTGAATGACGTGTATGGCATCCGCGATGGGATATAATACTACACGGGAACCGCAGAACACACATGCGCGCTGGCTTACCGCTCCAGCGGTACTTGCTTTATCGCAGGAAACATCAAAATTATCCTGACCATTTATAAATACCTGTTTTTTACGTGCTTCAAGAACTTCAAACATACAGCTGCCTCCTCCGGCAGAATAATACCGGTTTGAACCGGTGTCATTCTGCCGGATCGTAATTATTCGTCACATGATAAATTCCAGATCTTCATCTTTGCAGAGCTGATCCTGTCTGTCCATTAAAGTTTCGAGGACTTTACAGAATAATCTCATACCGCCCCTGTATCCCGTAACAGGCATATACTGCTGTCCCATTCTGTCATAAATCGGATATCCGATACGTACCAGCGGAATATCCTCGTCGCGTGCGATCTCCTTCGCATACGTATTTCCCATCAGCAGATCCGGTTTTTCGTTTTTAATCAGCTGATGCAGATAAAACATATCAGCGCGTTCACCTGTCTTAACCAGCACCTGTGGCCCGCAGATTTCTTTGAGCCGGACTTCCCATGCTTCCGATGTCGGAGTACCTGAAACTGCATGAATTACTTTCATATCGTTTTCACGGCAGAACCGGCACATGCTGATCACGATATCGGGATCACCGACGATTGAGACTTTCTTCCCGTTCAGGTACTGATTCTTATCGATCATGGCATCAAGCAGCTGTCCCCGTTCAAGTTCAAGACTCTCTGGAACGGCAGTACCGCATTTTTCGTGAAGGAGATTAACGAATTCATCTGTCGCTCTCAGCCCTATCGGCAAGTCCAGAATTTCCATTGGTACTTTGAATTTTGAATTCAGCAGTTTAGGTGCAGCCTCGGCGCCAATCTGCCCGAGACCGACGGTAAGTGTACTGTCTCCCATACCGGCAATCTGTTCTTTCGTCGTTCCGCCTTTGGGAAACATATGGAATTTCCCATCCATCGGACCGTTCACGACATCGGATGTATCAGGAAGCATGATGAATTTTATTCCCATCTCCGTAAGCATACGTTTAATTTCCGACATATCGCTTGGTTCAATAAACGTGGGTATAATATTAATGCACCCGTTCGGAATACCGCTGCTCTTAGTCAGATACGAAATAAAACTTGCCGTCATATTCGAAAACCCTGTAACATGGCTCCCTTTGAATGACGGTGTATTCGTATGCATGACAATCTTGCCCTGCGGAATACGTCCTTCCTGATATGCGGACTTAATAATCTGTCCGAGATCGTCGCCGATAACTTCCGACAGACATGTCGTGTGTACGGCAATGATGTCGGGATTATAGAGCGTAAAAATATTTTTTATTGCCTCGTTCAGGTTCGACATACCGCCGAATACCGATGAACCTTCCGAAAACGAACTGGTAGTCGCCATAATCGGATCGTTATAATGGCGCGTAAGACTGCTCCGGTGATACGCGCAGCAGCCCTGAGAACCGTGACTGTGCGGCAGACAATTGTGCACTCCCAGAGCAGCATACATTGCACCTATAGGCTGGCATGTTTTTGCGGCATTAATTGTCAATGCCTGACGTTCGACAATTTCTTTAGGTGTATGACGTAAGTACATTATCTGCCTCCATCGTTGTAAACATAACTTGCGGTCAATTCCGGATGTTCCTGCCACGGCGCTTTTGCAAGTTTAAAAGGTGTCTGTGTCAGAAGACGTGAAATTTCCTTATAGAAATTGACCGCGCCTTTATACCCGGCATACGGACCGGAATAATCATAGCTGTGCAGCTGCTTCATAGGTATTCCCTGTTTCTGTACAACGTACTTTTCCTTGATACCGGCGGCAATTATATCCGGATGATATTTTTCAATGAGCATTTCCATCTCATGATGGTTAATGTCGTCGATGATGAGCGTATTACCGGGCATATCGTTCATCATGCCTTTGTAATCGTCAAACCGGATTCCTTCCTTACGGAGTTTATCCATCTCTTCCGGGGTTTTACGAGGACGGAACTGTTTCTCATCCGGTTGAACAGAAATCTGTTCAATATTACGGGAATCTGCATCAACGGTAATACTGGGTATTATTTTTCGTCCTTCATAATCATCCCGGTGTGCGAATTCATACCCTGCAGCAATGACGTTCATACCGAGTTCTTTAAACAGATTCTGATAATGATGTGCGCGGGAACCGCCGACAAAGAGCGCAACTGTTTTTCCTTTACATATTTCGTAAGCTTCTGTCCGTGCCTTCTCAACATCAACCATTTCTTCCGCAATAACTTTTTCTACGGCTGCCTTGAGTTCATCATCACCAAAGTACTCGGCAATTTTCCGGAATGCCCTGCTTGTAGCATCTGCGCCGATAAACTCTACTTTGAACCAGGGAATGCCGAATTTCGTTTCCATCATTTCGGCAACATAATTTATGGACCGGTGACACATGACGACGTTCAAATCTGCCGTCTGCGCCGCCGTCATTTCGTCGTAACAGCTGTTGCCGCTCAGCGTGCACTGAATCGTCAGCCCCATTTTATCTGCGAGGCGTTCCATCTCAAATGCATCGCCGCCAATGTTATACTCACCCAGGATATTGAACCGGTATTTACCCGGCTTCGATTTTTCACTTATGCCGATTACCTTCATCATGAGTTTATTGTTTGCAATATGGTGACCCGCAGACTGGGAAACGCCTTTGTATCCCTCGCAGCTGAAAGCAAATGCGTTCAATCCCGGGTGAGCTTCCTCAAGTTCCCGTGCAACTTTGTGCACGTCGTCTCCGATAAGCCCTACCGGGCATGTCGAAAAAAGAGCCATCGCTTTCGGATGAAAAATTTTATAGGCTTCCTCTGCTGCAGCACGAAGTTTTTTTTCACCGCCGAAAACGATCTCGTCTTCCTGAAGATCTGTACTGAACATGTACGGCATGAAATTCTGGTCTTCGGGAGACGGAACACGAGTCTTGTTGCGCCGCGTACCCCATGCATAAAACGAACATCCGATTGCTCCGTGGACGATCTGCAGAATATCGCGCGTAGGTCCAAGCACAACGCCTTTACATCCTGCATAACAACAGCCGCGCATCGTCAGTATACCCGGTATAGTACGGGTATTTGCCAGAATTTCCGGAACTGCTTCATTTTGTTCACGTTTATTTACTACGATCTGCCTAGATCGTTTTTTATTTGCCTTCGATGAGTATGCGTCAAGAGCTTCCTCTTTGAATTTTTCCGGATCAAAAGACATATAATCCGCAACTGGTAAATCAGACATTATATTCTCCTATATCAGTCAAGTGTTTCATCACCGTGTTCACCGTCGCGGATACGATAACTGTCCATTACCGGTGAAACAAAAATTTTCCCGTCTCCCGGCTTTCCGGTTCTGTTTATATCAATTATTGTTTTCACGACAATTGATACAAGAGAATCAGGCACAACGATGTTTATCATTCGTTTCGGAATAAGCGATCCAGCAAGAGCAGGATCATCCATATGCTCTTCGAATTCAGTCTTATCCGCTCCCAGATAACGGACTTCCATAAAACCTTTCCCGCGTCCGTAGCAGTCTTTGGCATTCATGGAACTGATTCCTGCATTAACAAGAGCCCGTTTCGTTTCATTCATTTTTCCGATCCGTATTACGGCAGTAATTTCTTTCATAGCAGGCCTCTGTTACAGAGCCGAACCGGCAGGCGTTTCCGATGCAGGACCGGAAGAAGTATCGGCTCCTGTTTCTTTTACGCCGGAACTTACGGTATACATTTCTTCAACGGGTGAAACAAAAATTTTCCCGTCTCCGAAAGCGCCCTTTTCTCCGGTACGGGCAGTCGCAATAATATCCTTAATGACAAAATCTTTGTCTGTATCTTTGATGACAAACATAAGCATAGTCTTCGGAACTTCGTCATAGGTTACCTCGCCTATCTTGATTCCCCGCTGTTTTCCGCGTCCGGCGACATGTGTTTTTGTAACAGACGGAAACCCGTCAGCCATAAGTTTTGCCATAACGTCATTTGCTTTTTCAGGGCGCATAATTGCTTTTATCATTATCAGCATTTTCTTCTCCTTATTTCCGTCTGTTTAGTTGGCTAAGCCGAATTCCATGAGCAGTTTTTCCAGTTCAGGCATCTCCAGCGGCTTCGGGATGACAAACATTTTGTTGTTTTCTATTGCCTTTGCAAGATTGCGGTACTGGTCAGCCTGTGGATCCGTGGGGTCGTAATCAATTACTGTCTTTTTGTTAATTTCAGCACGCTGTACGACGTTGTCACGGGGAACAAAGTAAATCATCTGCGTTCCGATTTTTTCCGCAAGAGCTTTTATAAGTTCGTCTTCTCTGTCGGTCTTACGGCTGTTGCATATCAATCCGCCAAGACGGACAGTCCCTGTTTCCGCAAATTTACGGATACCTTTACATATATTGTTTGCTGCATACATGGCCATCATTTCTCCGGAACAGACAATATATATCTCCTGTGCTTTACCGTCGCGTATAGGCATGGCAAAACCGCCGCATACAACGTCTCCAAGAACATCGTAAAAGCAGTAATCAAGCTGATACTTCGGATCAAACGCACCAAGCTGTTCAAGCAGATTTATTGAAGTGATAATGCCACGCCCTGCACAGCCTACACCCGGTTCCGGGCCGCCTGATTCAACACAGCGGGTTCCTTTAAATCCGGTTTTTACAACATCGTCAAGATCAAGATCGTCACCTTCATTCCGCAGCGTATCAAGAACAGTCTGCTGTGCAAGACCGTTCAGAAGGAGGCGGGTTGAATCTGCTTTCGGATCACACCCGACAACCATCATGTGCTTCCCCATTTCCGCAAGAGCAGCAACAGTGTTCTGTGTTGTAGTTGACTTACCAATGCCGCCCTTACCATAAATAGCTATTTTTCTCATTTTTATTTCTCCTTCCCGGAAAACCGGAGTGTTATACTGCAGATTGCAATATTTGTGCCAATTCAGGAAAAACAAAATTATTTTCAAAAAAATGCAGAATTAGTTGTAAATTTTCCGGTTTTTCAGTGAAAAACTACCTGTTAATAAACAGACCGGGATTATTTAATAATATTTCCGGTTACATTTTTGTAGCTTATTATTGGCAAAACCTTCAATTTTGTAATCATACTTTTATTGACACATCTTTTCGTTTGTGTTTTAATTTTTTTAACTATAAGAATACAAAGGTGTATTCCAGAGGAGGCATACCTATGGATAATACACCTCGCGAATTACAGCTGTTTTATGAAATCAGTACATTTTTGTCAGGTAATATCGATCTTGATATTGCAATGCAGACGGTACTTGGACAAATCGCAAACTACCATCAGATACTTTCAGGCTCCATCACTATTTTAAACAGAACAGATGGCCAGATTGAAATTCAATCGTTCTACGGAATGAGTATAGAAGAAGCAAAACGCGGCATCTATCATAAAGGTGAAGGCATCACCGGTAAAGTTTACGATACAGGGAATCCTGTCATTGTCGAAAAAATCAGTCAGGAACCGGCTTTTCTGGACAGAACAGGAATGCACAAGAAGCTCAAGGCAGAACAGTCTTTCGTCTGTGTTCCTATAAAAACAGATACAGAAGTAATCGGCGCACTCAGCATTACACTCAAATGGGAATCGGCTTTTAAACTTCAAACCTACACAAAACTTCTTATGATCGCTGCATCAATTGTCAGTCTGACCGTCCACATGCGGCAGGAAAATATTGAAGAAGTCGAAGCACTCCAAAAAGAAAATTTCAGACTGCAGGCGGAGCTTCACAGTGGATATCGTCCGCAGAATATTATAGGAGAAAGTAAAATAATGAAAAACCTGTATGTGCAGATGCAGCAGGTTGCACGGACGAATACGACAGTCCTGCTGCTCGGAGAAAGCGGTGTGGGGAAGGAAAAATTCGCACAGGCAATACATTATTGCTCAGGCAGAGCCGACAAACCGTTTATTACAATAAATTGTGCAGCACTTCCTGAATCAATCATAGAAAGCGAACTGTTCGGTCATGAAAAAGGTGCATTCACCGATGCTAAAACGATGCAGCGGGGAAAGTTTGAACTTGCCAGCTGCGGTACCATATTTCTTGACGAAATCGGAGAAATGCCGCTATCCCTGCAGGGAAAATTTCTCAGGGTACTACAGGAACACGAATTTGAACGCATCGGCGGTACAGCCACAATTCATGCCGATATACGCGTTATAGCAGCTACAAACCGTGATCTTCAGGAACTTATAAAAGAAGGAAAATTCCGTGTTGATCTTTTTTACCGGCTTAATGTTTTTCCTCTCGTTATACCTCCGTTAAGGGAAAGACGCACGGATATTCCGCTGCTTATAAATCACTTTGTTGAAATGTATGCAAAAGAACAGAATAAAGAAATAAAGGCGGTAGCTCAACCTGCAATGAACCTGATGATGGCATACGACTGGCCGGGAAACATACGGGAACTCTCTAACTGCATAGAACGGGCAGTCATACTTTCGACAGACGAAATAATTCACAGTTACCATCTTCCGACTGTCATGCAGAAACCGTCGGAAGACGGAGACGAAAAAAATGGAACACTGTATCAGATTCTAGATTCAGTCGAGCGGGAAGTTATCCAGAATGAACTTGATAAAAACAACGGAAATATGGCTAAAACGGCCGATGCACTCGGAATAACTGAACGAATTATAGGATTACGGGTTTCAAAATATAAACTGCGGCATTAATACCGGAGGTATCCATGAGCGTATACAATGCAAAAAAATTCATTCTCAAATGCAGAAATGATTCTTCGTTCAGACGGCAGGTATATGAATGCAAATCAAAACAGGAAGTACTCTGTGCAGCCCGGAAAGCAGGAATTGATTTTTCCGGTCTGGATGTTACACGTGCGTTTGCAGAATTGAAAACACAGGCACAGGATGAAGATGAACTGGATGAAATGGCTGAACTTAAAATGTGGTATGAAATGCAGACAGGAGGTGAAGAACCTGATCCTCTCTCTATCTGCTATGCATGTTCAGTTCGAAGCACCTGTACGAATTATACGAAACTTCAAAGCGGCAAAACGCCTGAAGAAATAAGACAGGAATCGTCTGCAGAAAAACAGACAGGGAGTAAAAAATGAAACTCAGCGCACGGAATCAGTTCAAAGGAACGGTAAAATCGGTAACGGAAGGTGCAGTCAACGGTATTGTTGCCATCGACATCGGCGGAGGGAATGTAATGTCTGCAACAATTTCAATGAGCGCTATAGAAGAGCTTGGCCTTAAGCCGGGTGTTCCGGCGACGGCTATTGTAAAAGCAACAAATGTCATGGTCGGTGTAGACTGACAGTATTCCGGGACATACTGATTAAACCACGATGACTTAATCTGAAGTATCTGCAGAGCTGCTGTATCTTCCTCCTGTGTGGCAGCTCTGCTTTTTATAATAATCCTTCATACACGAGTCCCCTGCTGCCATCGATTGTTACAGAAAGACCTGTTTCCAGATTACGAAGTGCATCAGGGACATCGGTCACCCATACAAGTTTTTTATTAATTTTCTTCAGTATATCGTCGTTCAGGTCGCTCCCGAATTCGGCAATCACGCCGTCGACAATACGCAGCACAGGTATGTAGCTTTCTGTAATCCGCCAGCAGACAAGGACAGGAGACTTTGTGTCTGCAGCACGTTTCATTGCTTCGACAGGGCTGTCCCCGCGGACAATACGTCCGGAAACCTGAGGAGACGATAAATCAGCACATCCGCAGCACGTTCCCCGGGCAAGAACATTACCGACAAGAATTACTCTGATCGTATTTGCCATAAGCGGACTGTGCAGCGGTATTCCGGCAACCATTACGACACTATCCGAAAGGGAAACAGCTTTTTCATCAAGTGCAGTTTTTACGGACTGCTGTACCATTTCCTCGGAATCATTTGTGAAACTGCATAGTATCGGATATACACCCCAGTTAAGCATAAGCTGACGCGCAATCTGTTCATCGGGAGTAACTGCAATAACAATCTGTTCAGGACGGAAACTGCTGATCATCCCCGCTGTATTTCCATGCAGGGTCGGTGTTATAACGGCCTTTGCCTTTATATCGGAAGCAAGCATGAACGCACTATGCGCAACAAGACGGCCTATGTCGTTTCCTGTCTCGTACGTACGGTCAATTTCCATCATGCGTTTTTTGTATTCCTCCGATTCTTCGGCAGTCGTTACAATACGGGCCATAGTTTCAACAGCTTCGACAGGATATTTACCGCCTGCCGTCTCTCCCGAAAGCATGACCGCATCGGTACCGTCAAATACAGCATTTGCCACATCGGTAAGTTCCGCTCTGGTAGGCCGGGGATTCACAATCATCGAGTCAAGCATCTGCGTCGCGGTAATTACGGGTGTGCCTGCTTTTCTGCATCTGCTTATTATACTTTTCTGAGCAAGCGGTATCCGTTCCGTGGCAACCTGCACACCAAGATCTCCGCGTGCAACCATAATACCATCGGATTCTTCAATGATGCGGTCTATATTATCAAGTCCCTCTTCATTTTCTATCTTTGAAACAATGTGTGCTTTGCTGCCGAGTTCGGCCAGATATTCGCGTATCTGCACGACTTCTTCCGGGAAGCTGACAAAGCTTGCAGCAATAAAATCAACATCCTGTTCAACGCCAAACGCAATATCACTTTTATCCTGTCCGGACATTATGGGAAGACCTGCGTGTACTCCGATTATATTAACATTTTTTCTGCTGCCGATTTCACCTGAATTGTGTGCGGTACAGTGTATCGTCTGTTCAGAAACAGAATCTACGTCAAACTGAATAAGGCCGTCGGCAATAAGTATTTTATTACCGGGAACTATCCGCCCGGCAGCAGACTTCCACGACAGGGAAATATGTCCGGGCTTTCCGTTGAACGAGCCATAACATTCTGATTCATCAGAAATAACTTCAAAACAGTCTCCTGAAGTAATTTTAATAATTTTTCCGTTCTCCGTTATGCCGGTTCTGATTTCCGGTCCTTTCGTATCAAGCATAAGTGCAACAGGAATCTTTAATTCTGCAGATATACGTTTAACACGATCCATTGCAGACTTATGCCATGCATACGTGCCGTGTGAAAAATTGAACCGCGCAACATTCATTCCCGCAAGAATAAGTCCGCGTACAATCTCATCACTGTCCGAAGACGGTCCTATCGAGCATACGATTTTCGTTTTCCGGGTTATCATATTATTAATATTTCAGATTCAGAGAATGAAAATCAACTACATAAATGTAGTTTTCTGCTGATAATTACCATTTCCGTACAATCATTCTTACTAGTGATGTAAAACCAGTCTTTACCTTTTCTCCTGCCTCAAGCACTTCTTTATGAGTAAGCGGCTGATCCAGTATACCTGCGGCCATATTCGTCAGGCAGGAAATACCGAGTGTGTGCATATGCATCTGACTTGCCGCGATTGCCTCTGGAACAGTAGACATACCCACAGCATCGGCGCCGCACAAACGCGCAAACCGTACTTCTGCAGGAGTTTCGAACTGCGGACCGGTAAAGTACTGATATATACCTTCATGCAGCGTTATACCGAGAGATGTTCCGCATTCCATGGCAAGCTGCTGCAGTTCCCTGCTGTACGTACGGCTCATATCAAAAAAACGCTCGCCGAGTTCGTCACAGTTCGGTCCGCGTACAGGACTCTCTGCTGTAAGTTTAATATGATCGGTAATAATCATAAGGTCGCCGGCTTTCCATGCGGTGTTCACACAACCGGCGGCATTGGTGAGCAGCAGATTGTCTGTACTGAGCAGGTGCATAACCTGAACAGGAAATACAACCTGATCCATGCTGTATCCTTCATAAAAATGAAACCTGCCCTGCATACAGATTACGCGTTTGTTCTCGAGTGTACCGATTACCAGACGGCTTTTGTGCCCCGGTACTGTCGAAACGGGAAAATTCGGAATTGATTTGTACGGAATGACGACAGGATTTTCAACCTGCTCGGCAAGATCACCCAGACCGCTTCCAAGCACTATGCAGATATCGGCCGGTTCCGGCCCGGCACATGAAATAATATACTTCTTTGCTTCATTCAGCTTTTCCATGAGATTATCCATACTAAAACTCCTGTATACGAGACACAGTATAGCATACAACAGGCACCTGTGTTTTATATAGAAGACACATAAAATTTGATTTTGTACAATTTATTTAGTATTATAAAAGCATGAAACACACTAAAATTTTCCCGGTTATGATTCTTGTCGCGCTCATCGCAGCTTCAGCAGTTTCTGCCCAGAACATCAAAGAAGGCGCAGCCGCTCCTGAGTTTCAGCTTACGCTGTCAACCGGAAAACAGGTAAAACTGTCCGATTACCGCGGAAAGGCCGTACTGCTCCACTTCTGGGCTACGTGGTGTCCGCCGTGCAGGGCAGAACTGCCGGAAATGAACAAGCTGTCAGTAAAACTTGCAGGAGAAAAAAGCGCAAAACTGACATTCCTTGCAGTATGCGTTTCCGATCAGGAAAAGTCCCGTGCCGATTTCATGAAAAAGAACGGCTATACCTTTACAGGAGGACTTGATGCAGACGATTCGGTTGCAATGAAATACGGAATTCAGGGTATCCCGACAAGTATTCTTATCTCAGCAGACGGAAGAATCGAGAAAATCAACGTTGGCGCAATGTCT
>Ga0172378_10001300_pt1 | contig 22925 bp, 39 predicted proteins | sample GrowelOW332metaG_FD_119755 | JGI IMG/M metagenome (GOLD analysis project Ga0172378, IMG submission 119755) | Groundwater microbial communities from an aquifer near a municipal landfill in Southern Ontario, Canada - Pumphouse #3_1 metaG | ecosystem: Environmental > Aquatic > Deep subsurface >... | reverse complement strand
CAGGGTATCAATGTTCCTTGTCAGGATTTGTTTGGCAAAAGTTGTCCGTATTGTGATGATGATTCTCTCAGAACTCGTTCTCAGTACATTTGGTCCGTATATGATTATGAAGCTAAGGAAGTTAAGTTGTTCTTGTTCCCGGTAAATAACTGTAGTCCCATTCCTGCATTGATGGCAATGTACGAGAACTACGGTACGATTTGTGATCGTGACTATGTGATTAGTGTATCAGGTAAACAGACGAGCAAGACATTCTCAGTAGTACCTATGGATAAGGTTAAATTCAGAAATGAAAAGGCTAAACCTTATGCTGAGAAGGCTATCTTAAAGATGCTTGACAAAGCATTCCCTTGTGATGAAGCAGAAGATGATGAGGACGATGAGGATGAAACTCCGAAGAAACGCCCAGCAAAGACTACATTAAAAGGCAAAAAGAAACCTGAGTCTGAGCCGGAAGATGATGACTATGATGATGAGAACTGGGGAGATGAAGAAGACGATGAAGATGTAGTTGATTATTCTGAAATGTCTGCTCAGGAATTGTATAAGCTCTGTAAAGAACGTGGAATCAAGGTTGCTCCTAAGAAGCCTGCTAAATATTATATCAATCAGCTTGAGGAGTATGATGCAGCTCAGGAAGATTGGGGCGAAGAGGAGGATGAAGATGAGTGGGAGAACGACTAATGCAACAACATTGCAGCAACTATTCTATATGCAGCTTACAACTCAAGATAAGCTCATTCATAAAGGTGCCTATGATAGGTTTAAGGATGAGCATACAATAACAGTTCCGGTTGATGATGTTGGTCTTGCTTCATATCATATCCAGCAGCTAATGTCAGAGATTGGTGAAGTGCTCAGTGCAGATAAACGCTGGAAGTCGCACAGGAATGATAAGTATGATAAAGATGAAAAGCTGGATGAGATTGCTGACTGCTTTATCGTACTCATGAATGTGGCAATGTTTTCTGGTTTTGAGGGTGATGACTTAACTAAAGCAGTTAAAGAAAAGCTTAATGTTGTGTCTGACCGTCTTGGAAGCTTATAACAAGCGGGGAGGGGTAACTCCCTCTCTATATTTTAAGAAAAGGAGAAATCGACATGAACGATATTAAAAATATGAAAGTATACTTTGCAAGTCCTTGGTTTAATCCTGACCAAGCCGAACGTGAAGAACGTGTAAAGAGAAAGCTTCATGAGCTTGGTTTTAATGTGTGGAGTCCGAAAGATAATTGTGTTTGTAGTCCTATTGCCGACAAGGCAATGCGCAAGAAAGTGTTCAGTGATAATGTAGAGAATATTAAGTCTTGTGACATTATCTTCGCAATTACTGATGGCAAGGATATGGGAACAATCTGGGAAGCTGGCTTTGCAAATGGCTATAATGAGGGCATGGAAGACTCTGATACTTTTAAACCAATCATTGTAGTGTATTATTGTGAGACACTTGGAGACAAAGGTCAATTCAACCTGATGCTTGCTCAGTCTGGTGACGTTGTGATTACAAAGTTTGAAGACCTTAACAAGTTGCCTGAATTGATTCAGAAAGGTGAGGGGCTTGCTTATGATGGAATTGTTGAGTAAAGAATCTATCATGAGTGAATATCCACTCAAGAAGATTATCAGATACAATCATCGAAGTAGACTTCAAGATGAGAGTGTTGCAGAACATACATGCTTCGTATCATTATTTTGTTTAAAGATTATGTCCCAGCTTAATCTTACTCATGAGCAGGAACGTCAAGTACTTATTCTTGCAGCATTGCATGATACATGTGAGAGTAGGACATCTGATATTCCTCATGATGTAAAAACAAACTATCCTGAGATGCAGAGAATTTTGGATAAGATTGAGCAAGACTACTATGAACAAAACTGGGCAACATACTTTAAGGATATTTATATGCCAAGTGAATTGGCAAGTTCAATCGTAAACTTAGCAGATGCTTATAGTGTTTATCAATATTGTTTAAACGAAAATACGCTAGGAAATAAATCAGAAGAGATGATAGTCATAAAAGAAGAGTCACTTACAAGAATAGAAAAATATACCAAACAATTAAATAAAATATTAAAAATGGAGGACTTAAAAAAATGAAAATAATTAAAGAGGGCTACAAAGGAATTGAAGTAGAGACTATTAGTTATACAAAGCACCCAGCAAAGATTATGTGGGATATGCTAAAGCAAACATGGATTAGTCTTCAAGATATTGAGTATGATGTTAATAATAATAATATTAGGAAATTCATTATTGACTCACTTGCTAAAAGATTAAATCCAACACCTCAAGAAACTATTATGGTTCAAGTTGTTTTTAGAAATATCTCTAGAGTAAATCTTGCACAGCTAACAAGGCACAGAGGCTGGCTCTTCAATAGTGAGTCACAAATGCCACAGAGCGTAAATCACAATGTTATTGTACCACTTAATATAGTTAACTCAGAATATTATGAGCGTGCAAAAAAACTTATTAAAGACTCCCAAGACTTATATGAAGATATGACAAAAGGAAATGAAAACAAAGAAACAACAAACATTCCCTATCAAGATGCAAGATACTTATTATTACATGGACAAACAGCTGACATTTCAGCAGCATTTACACTCCCTCAACTGGTAAATGCTGCAGCAATGAGACTTGAAAATAATACTCATGATGAAATTAACTATACGTTTAGAATTTTAATTAGAGACTTAAGAAAGCTAATTAATGAAGATATAGAATTAGATGATTTGGACAAATATATTTATAACTATCTCCTTGGCTCATGTGATACATTTGGTGCAAAATCAAAGATTAATTTATGCCATGATGCTATGTTTGGGAACTCATTTAAAAGGTTTAAAGATGGAAATAAGTATGTAACAAAAGCAACTGATGAGTGCTTGCTTGACTATAAAAAGTTGGCTTGGTATCAAGAACTAAAAAGGATTTATGAAGAAGAACCTGAGTTATTACTTCCTGGTGAAAAAGAAATGATTGAGAGTTGGGAGGAATAGTATGTGGATAATATTCGAAGGTTTAGACAAAGCAGGTAAAACAACACTTGAATGGGAGCTCTTAAAAGCAACTAACTTTAAGCATGTAGTGATAGATAGAGGTCCTGTTGGTTATATGGTGCTTGACGAATTATTCGATAGAAGTACTAAGCTTGGAAATCAAAACTATATTCATCAAGCTAGAAAAGCATTGGAGTCTGGTGATTATTTAGTTATATATTGTAAAGTTCCTTATGAGATTGCAATGGAAAGATTAGCTGAGCATAGTGAAGATTGCCCATATAATTATAAATATGCTCAGCAAAGATATAACACCGAAGTGAATCATTACTATAAATCAAATTATGTATTAGAGCTTGACACATCACAATCAATTAAAAAGTGTGTTCATCTAATTGTAAAAAAGCTCAAGGAGGTTCAAAATCATGAATACTAAAAATGCAAATCAGGAACTTGGATTTGATGTATTTTCTGAAAGCAACTATAATCTACATTGGAGTTTTTCAAACTTCAACAGAATGCTAATGGCGGCCGGACAAATAGCTAGGCTTCCTTGGAAATCTTGTGTATTAGAATTAGGTGCAGGTTCAAGTGAATTAGAAACGTTAGTTCATAAGAATTTCAAAAGAGGTGATATTAAATTTATAAAAGTTGATGGTGATAAACAGTACGAATCGAATGAGTCGATTACCGTGTTAGATATTATCTCATATCGAGAGTGGGGAACAATTATAACTCAATGCAAAGAGTTTGATGCTGTTGTGCTTATGGAAGTAATTGAGCATATTCCAGAAAAAGCGCAGTTGATATTGAATAGGATATTTAAGCTCTTGAAATCAGATGGACTTTTGCTAGTAACAACGCCGACGCCACCACTTGATGGAAGGTATGAAAGTAGAGTATGGCCAACTGACCATGAGCAAGAGTTTACACTTGATAAAGTATATGATTTAATCAATAATGGTTTTAAAATAATCAAACAAATTGGTTGGAGTTTAGAGGAACGTGAGTTTAATAAACTACTTGAAGAAAATATTGAGTGCATGAAATTATACACTAAATTAAAAGGGGCCTTCCCTGAAAGTTATATAAGAGCAATCATAGCTTGCATGGCGCCCACCGAATATAATCGTCAGGTTTTATTGATATGTAAAAGGAGGAGGATAAAATGCCAAGGAACTCATTTGAAGACAATATAAAAATACTTGAAAAAAGCGCGGAATGGAATGAAAGAAGAGGAAAAGGAAAACCGTTACAAACCAGGACTTCTTGTAATGCATGCAAGAAAGAGAGGTGTTAAACATGATTGATTTACACCGCCACTCAGAATGTAGTACGTTTGACGGGTTCGGAAAACCAGAAGAACTTGCCGAAATAGCAAAGAAACTTGGGCATACATCGTTAGGTGTTTCTGACCATGGAAATACGAATGGATTGGTAAGACATTATTTTGCATGTAAAGAGGAAGGCATCAAGCCTATCATGGGATGCGAAGGATATTTCTTACCAAAGTATAAATCTCAAACACGAGGTTACCACTTATGTTTGTTTATTAAGACAAAGCAAGGGTATACAAATCTGAACACACTTCAGTATGAAGGTGAGAAAATCAAGTACTACAATCCTATCTGGACATTTGAGCTAATTGAGGAATATCATGAAGGATTGATTTGTACGAGTGCTTGTGTTGCAGGTTACTTGGCACAGTGTATTAAGTCAGGTAAACTTGACCAAGCTGAAAAGTATCTTAGAAAGATGATTGATATTTTTGGTGATGACTTCTATATTGAGATTCAGCCCTACTCAATTACCGAGCTTGGGCTTCAGGAAAAGGTGAATGTTGAATCAATCAAACTGGCTAAGAAGCTAGGTATCAAGCTCATACTTACTTCTGATTCTCACAGGGGTGCCAAAGAGGACTTTGACACATATATGAAAATGCATGAGGTTGCCAAGCATAATTTCGACAGCATTGAGGCAACCTACAAAGAACGTTACATGCCAACTGAAAAGGAAATCATGCAGCGATTTTATAAAATGCACAGAGGTGACTTTGGTGATGCCAAAGCAAAAGCCCTGGCAAAGGAAATGGTTAGGAACCTACAGGAAATAGAAGATAAAGTTGATGGTGATATTCTTGACAAGTTGGAACTTAAGTTACCACAGTTTGATGAGACCAAAGATAGTTATGAGTTGTTAAAAGCAAATGTAATATCTGGTTTGAAAAGACGTGATAAGTACAGCAAGAAATATATGGCCAGAGTTAAAGAGGAAATGAAAGTTATTAAGTATCATGGATTTGAAGATTACTTCTTAATGGTGGCTGAATATACAAACTGGGCAAAAGATAATGGAATCGTTGTTGGGCCAGGAAGAGGTTCAGGCTGCAACTGTCTGGTTGATTATGCTTTGAATATAACAGAGGTTGACCCAATATTATTTGACCTTGACTTTAGTCGATTCTTACGAATTGATAAAAAGAAAATGCCTGATATTGACCTTGACTTTGAGACATCAAGAAGAGCTGAGGTTATACAGCATTTGTTGGATAAGTACCCAGATAATGCAGCTCAAATATGTTCTTATGGATTATATAGAGTTGATAATTTAATCAATGACCTTGCAAAAGTTTGTGGTCTTGAGGAAAAGAAAGACGAAGTAAAACAGATTAAGAGCTTTATAAATTCACATATCAGTGAAGGTGTTATGGATATGGTTGGCATTATGAAGTCTACAGAAGCAAGAATGTGGAATGACCAGTATGATGGCATAATCATACATTTCTCAAAGCTTTATAATAAGATACGATACATTGGAACTCATGCTGCCGGTGTTGCAATAACTGGTGGAAACATTCTGGATTATACAGCTGTTCGTATTGATGCTAAGACTGGAAAGCATTTTACTAACTATGACCTGAATGACATGGAGAAGATTAAAGTCATTAAGTTCGATATTCTTGGTTTGACTACAATGTCAAGTATTGGTGAGCTTAGGCAGCTTACAGGTCATGATGAGTTCGATGAAGATTGGGTAAACGATGAGCAAATCATGAAAGCTTTTGGTGAAGGCAATTGTGATGGTGTATTCCAGTTTGAAAAGAAATCTGTTCAAGATATGCTGAAGCTAATACAATGCGATACTTTTAGTGATGTGATTGCTGCGTCAGCTATGAATAGACCAGGGCCACTAAGTCTAAAGATGCCTGAGGTATATGCAGCCAATAAGGTTGACCAATCTTATATCGATACGAGTTTGCCATACTCAAAATATCTTGAGAAAACTTATGGTTGTGTGGTATATCAAGAGCAGGTACAAGCTATTGCAGTTAACATTGGTGGATTGGAATGGCCTGAAGCCGATAAGATTTTGAAGATGCAACGTGGTGGTACTGAAAAGGCAATCAGAAACTTTGAAGAGAGCTACGACAACTTCGTAAAGAAGTTTGAGGCTGGTGCAAAGAAACACGGTATGACCAAGGAACAGGCATTTGAAATCTTTGATAAGTTCTTCAATTATGCATTCAATAAAGGACATGCTACAGGTTATAGTTTAATTTCGGTTGAAGAGATGTACTATAAAATCTACTATCCTATAGAGTTTTGGTATGTGAAGATGAAGTACAGTGGTATTGATGCTAAGATAGCTAAGTTCAAAGAGAATGCTGTTCGTGATAATGCAGTGTTGTTTTTGCCACATGTCAACTACTCGGCTGATTACACTCTTCGAAAGATTGAAGGCGAAGTGATGATTCAGGAAGGATTACGCTCAATCAAAGGAATCGGTGAAAAGGCAGCTGCAGTAATCGAAGCTGAACGAAAAGCAAATGGTGTGTTTACAAGCTTTGATGACTTCTATGATAGATGTAAGTCAAGGGCTGTAACATCAAGAGTTGTTCAGATTCTGAAAGAACAAGGAGCACTTGAGTTCAACAAACGGACTTACATCAATCGTGTGACTAAGTATAACAGCACGCTATATGCAAAATCAATTGGATAAATTATAATAATTTGTAAAGTAACTATGTACATTCTCTCAAAACGTGATATAATATAATCATAAGGTAAATCAATACTCAAAGTGTTAAGGAGGAACAAAATGAAAGAAACAAGAACTGAGTACAGAATTACAGGAAGATTTAGAAAAGATGAAAAAAGACATGTGGTTGATTTTAGCAGAAAATGGACGAAGTTAGATGCTGAAAAAAAGACTTAAAGAGCTTGAGAGATATGTTAAATGGGAAATGGAACATAAAACACGAAAAGCTGTATCATGTGGAATGATTAGTATGGGAACGCCGTATTATTCTGATTATGATTTACTCGATTTAAGAATCGAAAGTAGAGAAGTAACAAAGTGGGAGTAATGTTAATATAGTAAATGAAAATGGAGGAAAAGAAATGATAAACACAAAGGGTGAGTGGATTTATACAAATCCAGAGATTGTATATGAGTTAGGTTTGTCTCCGGCTACTGTCAATGCCATTGGGAAAAGGCTTTATGGCAACAAGATTCCTCACTGGACAATTGGTGAGGTACGTAGGATTATTGAATACATCAAGTCAATCACTGTAGAAGATGAGAAAAGACTCAATCTCTTAAGGGAAGCCATAAAGGATTGCGGGTATGAAAAACAAGATGATGAAGACTTGAAAAGGAGAGCTTCTAAAGACCTGCACGGAATTGATTGAGTGGATAACTTATAAGAGGCTTAAAAGGATGAAACAAGAGGGTAGTCGCAGGTTGATTATCTTTCTTAGTAATTCAAGGAGGAAAGAAAATGGCGAGAACAAACAAAAATGCGATTATAAAACTTTGTAATGAAATCAATAAAAAAGAAGGTGAAGGCTCAGTTTACTCAATTGGTAGTAAACATGCTAATCTTAAGATTGACCGTTGGTCGACTGGTATAGAGGACCTTGATGTTATCATTGGTGGTGGAATGCCAGAAGGTCGTGTTATAGAAATCTTTGGGCCAGAAGGTTCAGGTAAAACAACGCTGCTTTATCACTTATGTGGGCTTCATCAATTATGTTTAGACATTCCAATTGAAGGTACATTTGATGCAGGACGTGCAAAGGTGTTTGGGAATAGACCAAAGCAAATGCTTATATACAGAGCAAAATATGGTGAAGATGCTTTCAATAAAACAATCAAATTTGCCAAAGCAGGAATCCCGCTGATTGGCATTGATAGTGTGCCAAGCATGCTGCCAAAGGATGATGCCGAGAAAGTTCTCAAATCTGCAGAAAAAGATAGTATTGAAGAACTTAGAATCGGAGGCACTGCGAGGTTAATTACCAAGTACCTGCCAATCGTAGAAGAAATTATAGAGGTAACTGGTACAACTCTTATATTCACAAATCAAGTTCGGGATAAAATGAATGCGATGATGTTTGGTGAAAAAACAGACACGCCTGGGGGACGTAAACTTAAGCACGCTTGCTCACTTCGCATTCAAGTTGCACGTAGAGGTTGGATTGAGATTCCGAATAAAAGTCCATATAATTCAGCTAGAACAGAGAAGATTGGCTTGATTATGAAGTGTAAAGTGGTCAAGTCTAAGATAAGCAATCCAATGGGTGAGTGCGAAATTCCTTTATTCTTTGACCGAGGATTTGTGAGTTTTGATGATGTTCAATCCATTCGAAAGGAAATTATGGCGCAAAGGGCTCAGCAATATGGCAAGCGTATGCCGAAAGAGTTCTTAGAGGAGGATGAATAAAATGAGAATAACTAAAGATGAATATTATTTAGGGATTGCCTTAGCTGTCTCAAAAAGAAGCACATGTTTAAAACGTCATTATGGTTGTGTTATCGTAAAGGATGACATTATTATTGCGACCGGATATAATGGCTCGGTAAGAGATGAAGAGAATTGTTGTGATAGAGGAACTTGCAAACGAGCAAACGCAGAACGATATACTGAGTATGAAAAATGTGATAGCGTTCATGCAGAGCAGAATGCTTTAATTGCTACAAGTCGTGAAAGACTTATTGGTGCAACCGCATATCTTGCTTGTGAAGAGCATGGATATGATAAAGCTAAATCTGATTTATGGGACGAAGAGATAATTGACTTTCATGAAGACGATAATCCTGTTCCTTGTGGTATCTGTGCTCGAATGCTTAAGAATGCAGGCATTGTACGAGTCGTAAATAGGAGGGGTGATGTATGTTTGTAATAGAAATTCCGTACTTTAATCTTGACCAGATATATAATTCTGGTCTTGTGCCACGATGGATTAGATTAAAGGAATCAAAATACGTTATTCCTCATTATGACAAAGCGCTTAAGGTTGAGCAGCAAAAAGAACGGCTTATAATGAGTTGTCCTGAACAAGACTTCTATGATATTTGGTTTGAGTATCTTGATTTAAGAGTGGATTATCTTGATGAAAATATTAAAATCAAAAAGATTGGTGGCAAATTCAAAGTTGTAGCTAACAGAGGTAATGGAATACATATCTTGAATCAAAATCAGTTTGAGGTTTATGTGTTTACAAAACTTATTCAGAATGTTGGGCTTATAAAAGCACGAGAGATAATGAATAGAATAGCTGCAAGTTATGGTATCGAGCACAAGCAATCAATGAGAGAAGCAGGAAAAGTTACTTGGTTTGAGTGGCCTTCACCAGAGAGATTATATGATATGCTGCTTAATGAAAATCCAAGTTCTCAAGTAAAAAGGTTCTTATTCAAGTTAACAGATGCAATAGTCAATGATGACTTCGTTTATGCTCACAATGGCAATGAGCTTTTCAAATTACTTGGTAAGCATGACATGAGTATATTTCCTGTTAATGAGATTGAGGACACGTTGGTAAAGAACTTTAAGTGTGATGTCGATGAATTTGCAGATGAATATCTTGATGATGTTGAGCATAAAGGACTTGTTTACGCTTATATACTTCATCATAAAATGAATCCACCAAAACAGATGAAGGAGGTGACATCGTATGGGACTGGTAGATAATATTAAAAAAGAAGCACAAGGAAACAGAACGAAGATTCAGAGTACTGATGCTGCAGCTTTAGAGAAAATCTTCAATAATATGTTCTATGCTGAAAAGAATATTGAAGAGGAAACTAAGTTTGTTAAGCAAGTGATGACAAGGGGACTTGAATCCCAAGAGAGGGTTGGACTTCATGCATCTGCTATGCTAGTAGGTGACAAAGATTTTTGCTTAAGAGCCCAAGTGCTAAGCTTAATATATAAGCAATCTCAAGGTGAACAGTTGCCAGTAGGTTTGTTAAGAATATTCGAAGAAGGAAATGCTATTCATGAAAAATGGCAAAGACTTCTTATTAGAGCTAAACATGGTAAAGCAAAGAATATGGACTACACAAGATTTTGTGATGAGTATATGTTAAGCTATACTCCAGACATTGTTTGTAAGATACCACAGCTCTATGATGGTGTAATGGTAGGTGAGATTAAGTCGGTCAATACATATCAGTTTAAGAAAATGACAAAACATCCTTCAGCATGGAAACAATGTCAATGGTATATGCACTTATGCTTGAAAGAAGCAAAAGAAAAAGGGACTTGGAATGGCAAGGACTATCTCAAGGGATTTGTTCTTGCTGATGATAAGAACACTCAAGACTTTAAAATTGAAGTGTATGATTTTGAGCCCTTAAAGGTTGCCCCTTTTGTTGAACGAGCAGAGTCAATCATGTATCATTATGACAGAGTGTATGAAGAGCATAAGATGGTAGCAAGACCTAATGATGCAGCTAATCCTCTGTGTAAGAGATGCAAAGAATGCTTTATGAGAGAAGCATGTTGGAATATAGGCAAAGGTAGAATCAAATTAGGTACTTCTGAGTAACCAAATTGACCATAGAGATACTTTATTTAATTATATATATATTTCCCCATATTAAATATTAAAGTCCTTCTATGGGCCTCTGGGGACTTCAAAATAATATCATAACAATATCATATAAAAGGAAGGTGGTTAATATGTCTAAGTCATGTCCATTATTAGGAACAGCAGTCTATCTGGATTGCCTTGACTGTGATGATAAACAATGCAAGCGTCAGCAATACAAGTACAAGAAAGTAGTGATTGGAGTAGACCAATCATATAATAATACAGGTATAAGTATTGCAGCAGATGGAAAGTTGTTAAAAGTACGAAGCTTACATTTAGATACATATAAGACTAATAGTGATAAGCGGAGAGCATTGAGAGAAACACTCGATGGTCTCCTTAGGGCAGTTTGTCCTAAAGCTAAGTCTGTGGTGTGTATCATTGAGCGAATCAGACTTCGTTCTCAAGGCTTCCTCAACATTAACTATATTAAGTCCATTGGCGCTTTGAATAGTGTAATTGTCGATATTTGTCATGACCATTGTATTCAAGTTTATAGTGTAGACACTCGCTGCTGGAAAGCACAAGTAGTGGGCTCATCTAAGCCTATGCCAAATAATTATGGCGTCCCAGAAGAAAAATGGCCTACTGTCAGATGGTTACTTAAGCAGGGGTGGGAAGAAAGTTTGTTAATCCCAATAGAAGGCAGGAAAACCAAAGGCACATTCATTCGGGATGGGCAGAAATATATGTATAACAATGATGCTGCAGATAGTGCAGGGATAGCTATGTTTGGGTTTATAGGTGACCAAGATAAGCTTCAGGAGGAAAAGTAGTATGGCTATCAAATGCTGTAAAGACTGTGTTCCTCCCCAAAGGAGTCCTGGCTGTCATGATTCATGTAAGCAGTATATAGCAGAGAAAGCAGAGTATGAAGAACAGAAGGCTAAGATTAAAGCTATCAAAGAAAGAGAGCCGAATCTCACTACTCATAGTTTCAATGAGATTGCTTATGCTAACTGTAAGAGGCATAAACGAAGAGGGTGAAGGCAATCTTTCTTTATATATTTCTTTCTTTATATATTTCTTTCTTTAAGTATTTAACTAAAATAATTTCAAAACTTCTCATAAACCTATGTACAAACAAATTACTTTGTGGTATAATAATTACAGTGGTTAAGGTATAACACACAAATCCTTAGAGGAGGAAACGAAGATGAGAGAAACAAAAAGAATTTACACTGGTGTTGAAAAATGGACTGTATGTGAGTTTGAGAGTCTGAAAGAGTTCTACGATTACATCTGCAACACTCCGCTGAATGAAACATTCAAATGGGGCGAGCTAAGTAGTGCAAGGACAAACAGAGGAAGCTGGTACGGAACAAGTACATTCAACGAAGCAGCAGACCTTCTCAAGAATGGTTGGCAGTTTGGTGCTGAAGAGCTTACCAAAAAACTTAAGGTTGCTGAAACTCAGAAAGATGTTCAAACAACCTACAAAAACATTTTGAGCATGTGTGGTTACCAAGCAATCGTTCCACTGTATTTGCAAGGTGTCCCAAACAACATGGTCAATAAGAAAATCGTTCCTATTAAGAATAAGGTCATTACAATAAACAAAACAATTTCAGTAAGTGCTTCAGTGTCAAGTGAAACAATGAAAACTGAGAGCGTTAAGTGCTTCCAAATAATCAAGAAGATTGAGCAATCCGGAATCCGTGTGAATCTGAATTTAATGATTAGTACCGGTCATGTATGCGTTAAGATTCGTCTTAAGTCTGCAAATGAAAAACTAAACATTAGCAAACTGGCATTTCCACTGGTTCATCCATCGATGTTCAGACGCTTATACTTCAGATTTATTGAGGTTTATCCAACAATGCCAAAGAAATACCGACGTAGCTACGGAAGAGTTCCAAACGAAAGTGAGTTCAAAGCTGTATGTGATAAGGGCGAAATCGTTCTACCAACACTGCTTAGAGGAAACACTGAAGATGAGATTCAGAGATTGAGTGTCGATGAGCTAATTGCAAAACTGAGTTAACTGATTGGGAGTGCAAAACCTCTCTTGAAGTTTTTGAAATATTTTTGCAAAAGGGTGTACAAGTTTATTTGTATGTGGTATAATAATAATATAAAATACAAAAGGTACCAAGTCACAAAATAAGTTTTCAGTTGAAAGGAGAAAAACATTATGACAAACGTAAATTTCGAAGTTATAAAGATTGAAAAGGCAATGAAACATGGTTGTGTAGTTGTTACACTTAAGTTTGAAGGTTCAGACAAAGAATATACTTATATACGTAAAGCATACAAAAACACAATAGTAATTGATGGTTGCAGAATTTACTTCAATGCAAACTATCAGGTAGAAAAGGTTGAGCGTGAATACGAAACCAAGGGCGTTAAGAAAATGTCCACTGTCAAGCAGGTAGGTACCACATCGGCTAAAATTAAAAATGAAATTGAGAGTAAAGATATTGAACTTCATAAGGTTCAAATTCCTGAAGTTAAAGGTGAGGTTCGCCATGACAGATACGATGAAATTAAGTGCTGCTTAGAATGTGGCATCCCGGTATACCTTGTAGGTCCTGCTGGTTCCGGTAAGAATTATACAGTTGAGCAGATTGCGAACGAGCTTGGTTGGAACTTCTAATTCAGTTCAGCAAGAATACAAGCTTACAGGATTTATTGATGCAGGTGGTGACTTCCATGAAACTGAATTTAGTAAAGCTTGCAAGGAAGCAAAGGAAGGAAATGATGTGGTGTTCTTCCTCGATGAAATGGATGCTTCAATTCCAGAGGTTTTGGTTTTATTGAATGCAGCAATTGCAAATGGTTACTTTGAGTTCCCTGATGGAAAAATCAGCTTTGGTGATAAAGTTCACTTTGTTGCAGCTGGTAATACAGTTGGTGCTGGAGCCGATGACATGTATACAGGTCGTATGGTATTAGACCAAGCAACACTTGATAGATTTGCAATCATTGAATTTAACTATAGTCTCAAAATTGAAATGAGTATAACCAAGAACAATTCTGAATTGGTTGACTTCATTCACCAAATGAGAGACGAAGCTGAGCATAAAGGAATCAGAGCTACATTCTCTTATAGATGTATGACAATGGTTACCAAATTGGAATCAGCTGGTATGGAATTACAAATGGCTATGAAGCTTTCAATAGTTAAAGGATTAGATAAGGACACAGTTAATACACTCAATCCTTTGGGAAGCAGTAAATACCATGAAGCTTTAAGAACAGTCCAGTTGGCAGCATAAGCTGCCTCTGGCTTTTAAGCAAAGGAGGACGTGCAGAAACCAACATCGACAATGGAAGAACAGAAACTATTTTCGTCTGTCAATACTTAAGGAGGAAATAAAAATGGTAAAACGTGGAAAAGTGCTGATAAATGTAAATGACATCATCGGCAAGCGCTTAGGAAAGCTTGAAGTCATAAGTTATGCAGGAAACAAGGGTGGAAGGAGGGGAAGACGTTGATTAAGATGCGAAATAATATCAAGTCAGATGCAATCTGCTGTGAAAGGAGATTCCTGGGGAGGAGGCTTCAAAAAAAATGATAGACTTCGGTAAATGTCCATGCTTATATTGGAGCGACGCAACTAAGATTAGTTACTTGCAGAGACGAATTATTGTTTATAGTATTATGTACTATGAGCAAGATGAAAGCTGTGCTACAGATAGTTACTACGATAGCATATCACATCAATTGGTCAAGATGATGAATGAATGTGATTTTAACGAGCTTCGTAAATCAACTTACTATTATGCAATGTATGATTTTGATGGAAATACAGGCTTTGATATTCCAAGCAGACTTACAAAGTACGATAGAGAGCATCTTGAGAACATAGTTGGTCACGTATATAATCAATGGAGAGGTGGAACAGGCCTAAAACAGAGAATGGAGGTTTTAAAGAATGATAAACCAAAAAGAATTAGAGAATAGAGTTTACAGTGGTAAGCAATGCATTGGTTTTGACTATACAGTGAAGAACGAAAAAGCTGAAAAGCAATTTGAAGCAAGGTTCAGAACTGGAGCTGAGAAGAATGAGTGGAATATGCAGATTGTATTAGGACGAACAAGAGATGCTGACTGTCAAGTGTATAACTTTGGATATATTATGCCGAAAGCTGGACTACCACTTGAGCTTATTGCAGCTACAGGCCTTAAGTACTTTCAATTATATCTGAAAAGTGAAATCGAGCAGAAGGTAAGTTATGACTTCCTTATTGGTGAGATTACTAAAGGTATGTAAAATAAATAAAAGGAGAAAGAAAATGCGCAAAAGTAAAGAAGAAAAATTGAAAGAAAGAACTGAGAAGGAATTAGTTAAGCAGCAAGCTGTGCTGGAAAAGCTCGGCCTTAATTTGGCTGCGTATGACATCAATACAATTGATAAATTGAATGGGGGCTCTGCTCGTGAAATTTCAAGTAGTCTTGCTGGTTCAAAGTTTTATTCGTTTGGTAGTCTGCTAAGTGGTAATTCAAATGAAACATTTGCGTTGGAGATGACAAGAGCACAGGTTGAAGAAAATTTGATTCTTATTAGACAGAATGAAATAATTATTAGATTACTTAGTAAGTTGGTTGATGCTAAATGAAGAGGTCAGGTAAGTTCTATCGTCGTAATGAAGCAGAGGTAATGGAGTCTCTTGGCTTGAAACCTACGCCGAACTCCGGTTCAGGATGGATTGTCAAGGAAGACGGTCAGTCAGAGGAAGTTATATGCCAGCTAAAATCAACTGACGCAGAGAGTATTAGAATACACAAAAAGGATTTAGATGTATTAAGCTACAATGCAGCAGTTGCTCACAAACTACCTGTGTTTGCGATTCAATTTCTGCAGTCAAATGAGGTTTATCTGCTTGTTAAGCCTGAATTGCTTTGTGAAGCAGCTAAATACATTGAGACAGGAGAATATACCGACACTAATACGTTTATCGGTGTAGATTTAAGTGAGCATGAAGATATGACTGCAGATTGTGGTCAGAAAATCAAATCAAGCTCAAAAGCACGAGAACAGTTCAAGAGAGAACGAGAACAAAAATTTAAAAAGGAGAAATCGGCGACATGAATATTAAAGTAAAAGAAGTTGTTAAGTATGGCGGTTACAGCATATCAGCAAATGGTTCTGTGAACTTTACATTGAAAGCTGCATATTCTGAACTTGCTAATTCAATTCAGATTATGCAGATACTTAACAATGATGTTGGTATAAAAGCCAAAGTTCCTGGTGGGAATCCTATGAAACTTGGATTCTTCAGGATAAAGAAGATTATGATTGATGGTGATGGTGAATCTACTATCAAATTCAATGGTTTGAACGACTACATTGAAATGGACAATCTGAACTTGCTTCCTTTAAACACAGATGAAAATAAAGAGTTTGTTGTATTGATGGAAGCTAAAATTGAAATGGAGGATGAGAACGATGGCGAAGAATAAGGTTGAGTATCATGAGCTTTCGAGAGCTAAGGTAACAGATTCGAGGAACATTGTCATTTCCAACTGTTCAAAAGGAGGCTTTACAATTGCTCAGCAGTTGGAGGCTAAGGAAAATGACAAGACAACTTCGGTATTTATGAAGGGTGCTTTCCATGTTGAAGATATTCATGGATTGTATAACCTTAGAGATGCAGTTAATTTTGCAATTAAAATTTCTGAAGAAAATTCAGAAGATTCAGATGTATGGGATGAGTGAATGAAATAAAAGCTCAAAATTTTTGAAAAACTTTTAAAAAACTATGTACAAATGGCAAATAACGTAGTATAATATAATCAAGGTTAAGGAATGAACCTAACCAAAGTCAAAAACTAAATTAAATGTCTAGGAGGACAAGAAAATGAAAAGAAAAGAAATTGAAAACTTAAACGTAATGGAATTAAACAAGATTGCTAAAGAGTTAGGTTTATCAAATACAGCAATTAAGAATTTTACAGTAAATCAAAAAGTTGCTTATGTATATAGCAATTTAAAATAGTCCTAAGTTTAGGAAATCAATCAAAACTCAAAATACGAAAAGGAGAATGTAAAATGGCAAAGAATTACACTTTTAATGAGGCGGTAAGCATTATCGCAGAGGGCAAGAATCTGGAGGCTATCACCGACATCGGTAGACGTTATCCTGTTCTTGCAACTAAGGTTGCAGTTGTTGCTGCAAAAGCTGGTGAGGAGTTTGTTGACCTTATGGGTTACATGCCTGATTACCTCACTGCAAACAAAGTGAATACAGCTATCAAAGCTAGTATCACCGAGACTGACACCGATGAAGACGCTGAGGGCACCGAAGCTGAAGCCACCGAAGCTGAAGCCACTGCCGAAGATGCAAGCGAGGATGCAGCTGAGGTAACTGCTCAATGGGATGAGTCCATGAATGCTAAGCAGCTTTGGAGTGTTCTTGGCAAAGCTGGTAAGAGAAAGCTTGCTAAGTCTACTAAGAAGGCTGACCTGATTGAAGCTTGTAAGCAGGCATTTGGTACAAGCGCTGAGACTGAGGACACTGAAGAGGAAGCTTCCGATGAAGCTGCTAATCCTTATGAAGGCAAGTCTGCTATGGATTTGTTTAAGGAGTGCAAAAAGCGTGGCATTAAGGCTCCCGCTAAAAAGCCGGCTAAGTTTTATGCTGACCTGCTTGCTAAGGATGATGACAAGGGCAATGATGAAGCTGAAGAGGATTGGTCTGAGGACGAAGCTCCTACTAAGGAAGATAAGAAGCCTGCAAAGGCTGCTGCTAAGAGTGGAAACAAAAAGACTGCTGCTAAGAAGGCTGACGCTGAGGAAGATGATGATTGGGACATCTAATGTTCAATCAATATATGAATCAGCCTCAGAAGTAAGCATAGCCTGTGCATGTGCTTTGAAAGAGGCATGCGTACAGGCTATTACTTTAGTTTAGGAGGAGCCACATGAAAACAAAAGACATATTGAATCTTGACTATAGAAAAGAAGAAAGTCAAGAAATAATTCAGAAGGTGCTGAGAAAAATCAAGCCACTTTCTAAATACTCAGAAGAGGAACGACTGCCACTTGAAGCTATTGAAAAGCTTATTCGTGTTTTATGTCAGAAGTATGAGATTACACCGCAGTGGATGATAATGTCCTTTTATGAACCTATACTTGGAATCTTTTCCATTGGTGTAAAAACGACTACAGACCACAAGTGGTTGGGAACAGTTTATGGCATGTGCTTATATGAGGTGTTTGCTAAGCTTGCAATAAAGATGTACTCTGAAATCAAGTCAAGCAGCATTGAGATAAGAACAATTACCAAAGAGGAAAGGCAAAGAGAAAGGCTTGCCAAGAAAGTAGATGGAGAAAATGAAAATGACGAAGAGTGAGGAGGAAGCCCATTGAAGGTAAGAATATTTACTGATGGCGCTTGCTCAGAGAATCCTGGTCCAGGTGGCTGGGCTGCAGCGTTTAATTCAGATAGTAAGTGCAGTACGATTAGTGGAAACGAGAAAATGACTACAAACAATCGTATGGAGCTTATGGCTGTGATTCAAGCATACAGTAAAGTATTGAGCAAAGCGCAAAGAGATGACATAGAGTTTGAATTGTATTCTGATAGTGCTTATGTTGTTAATTCAATCAATAATGGTTGGGTTGACAAATGGCAAAGGAATAATTGGAAAACAACGAAGAATGATGATGTCAAAAATAGAGACCTTTGGGAAAAGCTTGCATTCCTAAGAAACAGAGCAAGGTCCCTTGGAATCTATATAAAAATCATAAAGATTAAGGGTCATGCAGGAAACACCTTCAATGAATTAGCGGACAAGCTCGCTAAAGAAGAATCAATGAAAGCGAAGGAAGGTGACTACTATGATTAAGATGTCCCAAGAGTTTTACAAGCGACACTTCACAGCTGACACAATGAAAGCAGCCTATATGTTGGCTGTGAAGTGGTATGCTACAAATGTAATGAGTAAAGCTGAATTGATAAATGTCCATGCTGAGTTTGAAAAGGACAAGCAAAATCAATCTCCAGCTATTACAATTCATTTGTATGCTGTGCTCGACGATGTGCAAGAGGTCTTTAGTCAACATTGCAGATGCTGTGAAGAAATGCATCATAACTTCTTCATAAATGAGAATAATAACTGTAATATCTGCGCAGCTAAAGGCTATCAAAATCGCATAGAGCAGAAAATCAAAATCAAAAAGAAATACTACAAAGAGCTGCTTAGAAAAGATGGAGGCGATGAATAATGAAAAATAAAGGATTCATTCGAATAGTGCTTGAGATACTCATTGATGCTGTACAAGCTGTTGTAAGCTTTGCTACATCAAATCTCAGAAACTTTGCAACAATTCTGAATGTGCTACTTCCTTATGCAATGTATCTAATTGGTCAGTACGTATGCAGCAATAATGGTGGTACATATAAGGTAGGATTTGAGCTTCTCATTCCTATTGGCGTTTGTGTGATTATTTACTTCTTGAGAGCTTTTGCCAATAAGATAGGAAAGGGAATCACAATCCCGGTTCCAAGTAAGCGATTCACAGAGATTGCCGAAGACGGAGAAGTGTCAGTACGTAACAGCAGAGTTCAAGAACTTATACTGTATCTTGCAGACCTTGAAGATTGGCTTGAAAGAAAAGGTCTATTATAATCCCAGAGGTTACCAGATGACTCCAGCTTGATTTTAATTGACAATGTAATATAAATATCCATATATAAATATTTGAATCAATCTGGATGATTCTGGGGCCTCTAAATAAATTAAGAAGGAGGCATTAAAATGGCAGCTTATGATTACTTCACAAATCAGAAACAATGGGAAGCATATCTCAAGGATTTAGTCAAGACAAATGACAAAGCTTTGTTGAGAGCCATAGTCTTGGTATATGATAATCAAACATGCGAAGAAAAGAATAAAGGTGAAAGTATTGAGGACAATTGTGTAGGTTTCTCTAAAGTGGATGCTTATGAGCTGGGTAAGATTGCCCAGAAAATAAAAAGAGGCGAAGGTCTGACAAAAGGTGAGCTTGCTAAGTCAAGAAATAAGATGCAGAAATATTGGAAGCAGCTTATGACTATCAGCAAGAGAAACGCAGAGCTTAAAAAGCAGCAAGTACTTGACAAAAGAATTGCAGAAGAGGAAGCTGCAAATGCAGAGATATTTAGAGAACACAATGAAATACTTCGTAGATGTGCAGAAGAAGGGCAGCAATGCAGCTATGGTATCTGTGATGAGTGTATACTTATGACAGGTTTTCAGATGAAGTTAGAGCTATAAATGTTAAAGATGAACGGAGGAAAACAAAATGACAGAAAGACAAAGGCAGAATGCTGAGCGCACTCGTCAAAGACTGTTGAGACAAAATACGTTGAAGCGGTTAATCTGGAATATCATCATTATTTTTGTGGTAATATTCATAGTCTTGAATCTGGTACCTAAAGAGACAGACAAAAATAAGGAAGTAAATGAATCACTACCTACAGTGACCATCAAAACTGAGTCTGAGCCCAATAATGAAGAGGCTGCCACATCACAAGACGATACAAGTCAGTTGGAGGAGCAATCAAACTTTCCAGAGTTTAAATGCAGTAAAGATTGGAGTGCAGACGATAGTTACTTATTAGCTAAGATAGCAATGGCTGAAGCCGAAGACTGCAGCATTAAATGCAAACAATATATTATACTTGCAGTTCTTAATAGAGTATGGTCAGATGACTTTCCAGATACTATTGAAGAAGTGATAAAAGAAGAACATAACGGAGTATATCAATATAGTCCTTTGATGAAAGGTGGAAGATGGTATACTACAGAACCAAATGATGAGTGCTATAAAGCTGCAAGGCTGGTTATGGAAGCCAAGTACGATATTTCAGAGGGTGCTTTGTTTTTTGAGGATTGTGAAGATGAAGACAACTGGCACAGCAGGAATCTGGAGTTCTTATATGAAATTGATGGAATGAGGTTTTATCGATAATGGCTAACTATAATACGTTTGTGGTATATGACTGCAAAAGCAGAAAGAATAAGTTAATTACATCTTCAGCAAGAAAGGCAAGAAATGAACTATGTATTGGTGTGAAAGTTGAAGTATGGAATGACAATAATCATACCGAGACAATATACTCAAGAAGCAAGAAGAATCTTGAGAGATATATAAGCCTAGAAAAGCAATACATAGCAGCAAAGCAAGAAAAAGCAAATCTTAAAAATCAAAGGAGAAAGTCTACACAAAAGGATGCATGATAATCCTAGGGTTAACCAGAATGACTTTTGGGGACTTTTAATTAATAAGATATATAAACACCTATTTAATTCAAAAGGATAAATCTGGAGTCATTCTGGAGTCATCTGAATAAATGGTAAAGATGACATCTACAAGAAGCAGTACAAATAGTAAAAGGAGAAGATAAAATGGCTAAGTATAGAAAGAAACCAGTTGTAATTGAAGCTATTCAATGGGATGGGTTAAACCTACAAGAGATTAAAGATTTTGTTGGTGAATCACTTGAATGTTATCTGAATGATGTTGCATGGCAAGTAGGGCAAGGTGCACCTATTGTGCATATGCAAATAAAGACATTAGAAGGAAACCATACTGCAACTGTTGGAGATTTCATTATTAAAGGTGTGAATGGCGAGTTTTACCCGTGTAAACCTGATATATTTGAAATGACTTATGAAAAAGTAAATGGTGAAAACCCTGGGATTATCAGTGATTAACCAAGAAAATAACCTACAATAGTAGTTTATAAAATAAATTCAAATAAATTGAAAAACTTTTAAGAAAAGGTGTACAAACCTATTTGATTGTGGTATAATTTAATTAAGGTTAAGAAATAAACTTAATCGAAACCAAAACCAAATTAAGTGTTCAGGAGGACAAATTATGAAAATCGTTAAAAATATTTCTATTGTTAATATCCGTAAATTTGAAAACTTTGTTAGAAGAGAAGACCTTGACTTCGCTGACGATGGTAACTACTTCAAAGGTTTTTCTTATAAAGGAATGCCTATCACAACCCTGAGAGCAGATAATATTACTTATCTTAGTATTTGTGTTGATTATCTTAAAAATGAGTTCACTTATAATGAGTGGATGCAGACTCAAGAGCATGAGCTGTGTGAAAAATTCAATGGTGTTTCTGACTTTGATATTGATGAATTAGTTGAAAACATTGAAACTATTCTTGCTAAAGTATCTGAAATGAATGAAGTAGCAATGAATGAAGAAATCGACATGGCTAAAGCTAAAGTCACCCTTGCAGCTGAGATTGAGCACGCTGAACAGGTTGTTGAAAATTTCAAAAGCAGTTTCAAATGGTATGAATCCGATGAGTATAAGATTAAGCGTCTTATTGATTATCTTAAATCTGAAGAACAAAAAATCAAAATAGCAAAGGAAATTGACCTTGATACAATATCAAAAAAGCAGAAGAGAGAAATTGCTGAGAGACTCACTAATCGTGGTTATGTTATGATTAATGCAGATGATTTTTATATTCGTGAAATGTCTAATGCAATTACAAGATGCTAATACAAATAAAGAAAAAAAAGAAATTAGAGTGTGACCACTAAGGAATACACGCTCTTAAAGACTTAAAGAGTTTAGATGAACAAGCTTGGATGAAATATTCCAGGCTTTGTTCTATTTTGGAAGTAAGGGAGATAAAATATGAAAATTTATTTATACGAAGGCGACGTACTCACGCGTGATTTTAATATAGCGGATTTTAATTTAACCGATGAAGAGCTTCCCGGTGATGTTAAATTTTCGTTCGGGATCGAGTACACGAAAAATACGTTATATTTGCTACCGGACGTTGAATATTCTGATGGTGTAATAACCATCGGGCTTAAAGAAGTAACGTTTACAGGGCATACAGGCAAGTTTGTTTATGCATTAAAAATATCATCGGAAAGCGTTGAAAAATATAACTTTACCATTGTCCAGGAAACTATAGATGTTAAACGTAGCATAATGTGTACAGGAACATCTTTCGCTCCAGAAAATTCGTTGATGAGTTTGTCCGAATTTAAGACAGAGGCCTATAACGCATTGGAGGAATCGACTTCCGCGGTAAATCTTAGAATTGATGGAAAAGTTGATAAGGTTG
>Ga0172378_10001299_pt1 | contig 22926 bp, 16 predicted proteins | sample GrowelOW332metaG_FD_119755 | JGI IMG/M metagenome (GOLD analysis project Ga0172378, IMG submission 119755) | Groundwater microbial communities from an aquifer near a municipal landfill in Southern Ontario, Canada - Pumphouse #3_1 metaG | ecosystem: Environmental > Aquatic > Deep subsurface >... | reverse complement strand
CTAAGGGCTATGAAACTGGTGTCGGCGATGAAGGTGGTTTTGCTCCTTCCTGCAAGAAGGGAAATATGGAACCTCTCGATCTGATCCAGGAAGCTGTTGACAAGGCTGGATACAAGCTTGGCGAACAGATTTTCTTAGGCTTAGATATTGCCTCTTCCGAATTCTACAACAAGGAAAAGGGTGTCTACGAAATGGCCAGATCTGGAGAAGGTGATTACACCACTGCTCAGATGATCGATTATCTCGATGATATGGTCACTAAGCATCCTGCCATCATCACTATCGAAGATGGTCTTGCTGAAGAAGATTGGGAAGGTTGGGTTGAACTCACTAAGAGACTTGGAGACAAGATCCAGCTCGTCGGTGATGATCTCTTCGTTACCAATGTCGACTTCGTCAGAAAGGGCATCAAGATGCATGCCGCCAATTCTGTCCTTATCAAGGTCAACCAGATTGGTACTTTAACTGAAACCCTCGACACTATCCGTTTAGCTCAGACCAATGGTTACACCACTATGGTTTCCCATAGATCCGGTGAAACTGAAGATACTACCATCGCTGATTTAGCTGTTGCTCTCAACGCTGGCATGATCAAGACTGGTTCTGCTTCCCGTACTGACCGTATGGCTAAGTACAACCAGCTTCTCAGAATCGAAGAAGAACTTGGCGAAAATGCTGCCTTCGAAGGAAAGCATTCTTTCAAGAAGTTCCAGTTCTAGTTTTTCTAAAAGAAACTAAAATGAGCCGCCTTAACGGGCGGCTTTTTTGATTGCTAATCTTTAACAACGATGTTTTTAAAAAAGACCAGTGTTCTTTCTATCTTTATCTAATTTCTTTTGAATTATCACATCATTGATTTCATTTAGAACCTGAGAAAGATTGTTTCTAATTTCGTGTTCCCAAAAATGGAGAACCGTATATCCCATAAAGCAAAGCTTCTCATCATTTATGCGGTCCCTATTTCGGTTATTTTCTATTTTCTTTTTCCAGTACTCTGAATTGGTTTTTAGCTGTGATTCTGTTTTTGTTAAGTCATAGCCATGAAAAAAATCGCCATCACAGAAAATAGCGATCTTATACTTGCTGATTAAGATATCCGGTTTTCCCGGTAATTTAGAATAGTTTTTATAATAACGGATATTATTATGAAAAAGTGCTCGTCGAAGAATTAGTTCAATGGAAGTATCCTTTCCCTTGATTCTTGACATATTGAAAGAGACAGTTGCTCTATCTCTTGACATGAAGGAGATATTTCTCCAAATATTGGAAAGCTAAAAGAATAGTGGTCCTATCGCTTTGGAAGGTGACAGTGGCCATGGCCGCCATTGGAGCCAGCCATCTGACAGCCCTGACTTCTTCAGGCTGAACAATGACATTATCAGATGTAGCTCTGGCAACAAAGAAAGTGACATCCTTTGTTACATCAGGCTTAGGTGAATAAGTGATAGTATGAGAAAAGTTGGTATCCAGATCAACATCCAAATTAGTTTCTTCTTTGATTTCCCGAAGCGTACATATTTCCGGGGTTTCCCCTGCTTCAATATGGCCTTTAGGAATAGAGATATGACCAAGGGTCATGTCTTCTACCAATATTTCAATATTGCCGTTTTTTAGTCGGTATACGACTGCACCGTAACTTTGTTCTTTAATCATAATAATATTATATAGCTAAAATAGATAAAAATAAAACTCTCCCCAATCCGAAGATTGGAGAGAGAGAGCAAAAGGAATTTTTATGTTGGAATTTATTAGTTATTTAAGGCCTCAACATTAAGTCACGAAAGACTTATTGCTTAAAGCGTATATATCATAAACATCACGAAGCAAAAAAGCAAGCATTTTTTTAATTATTTTTCTTGATTATTTTTAATTTCTTTGTATAATGCGATATTCATCGCATTATTTAGAAAAAATAATCTTAAATAATATTTTTTTCTTTTTTTGCATTATTCAACACCAACTTAAAATGTGATTAATAAAAAATGTGAAAAAGTATTTTGATATATTCTTTTTACTTTTGAGACAGGCAGTCTTGATTTTTGATTGTGCATAGGTTATATTAAATAGGTTTAAGTTTTTTGAACAAAGGAGAAAAAAATGTTCAATTTAAAAGGTAGAGTTGTTGCTATTACTGGTTCTTCTTCTGGCTTAGGCGCTCAGATGGCTAGAGGCTTTGCTGGACAGGGAGCTGACTTAGTTCTTATGGCTAGAAGAGTCGAAAGACTTGAAGGTCTTGCTGAAGAATTAAGAAAGACTGGCGTTAAGGTTCTTCCTTTAAAGTGCGATGTCACTAATACTGAAGAAGTTAATGCTGCCGCTGCCGCTGCTGAAAAGGAATTCGGCAAGGTTGATGTTTTAGTCAACTGTGCTGGTTCTGCTAAGAATGCCGGTGTTCTCAATATGACTAACGAAGAATGGGATTTCACTATGGATGCTGATCTTAAGTCAGTCTTCCTTGTTACCAGAGCTTTCGGAAACATCATGAAGAAGAACAACTACGGAAGAATTATCAACATTGCTTCCATGTATGGCCTTGTCGGCAATACTGCTATGGATACTGTTGCTTATCATTCTTCTAAGGGTGGTGTCGTCAATTTCACTAGAGCTGTTGCTGCTGAACTTGCTAAGTACAACATTACTTGCAATGCCATCTGCCCTGGCTACTTCGAAACTGAACTTACTCACGATACTTTAGCTACTGAATCCTTTGCTGCCTACATGAGAGCTACTGTCCCGCTTGCCAGATACGGACATGAAGGCGAACTCAATGCCGGTGCTTTATTCTTAGCTTCTGATGAAGCTAGCTATGTCACTGGTGTCATCCTGCCAATTGATGGCGGATATACCTGCATCTAAGCAAAAACAAAATCTGATAAAAGCCTTCTCCTGTAAAGGAGTGGGCTTTTTGTTTGCAGTATTAATCATTGAAAGAGAAAAGATTAAAGAATATAATCTAAATAATATGGAAAAATTGGTTTGGGGAGAGAGCAAATGATAATAGGACCTGGTTTGAAGAATAAAGACAATGGTCTCTTTTTGGTGGTGTCGGTTGTTGAGAACCATCTTTTTTGCCATGAGGTCTCTCCAACATTTTTCTCGGCTCTGCAAATCTCTTCGGAAAATAAAGACAATCTTTTAGGTTTTGAATTTGAAAAGGCTGTCTATCCCGAAGATCTTCCTTTATTGGTTGATTTATCAAAAGCTACTGATGACGCCAATGCTATTCCAGTTCATATCAGACTTATTGTCAACAATCAGTGTGTCTAGTTTTTAGTTGTTCCGGTTCTGGTACGAGGGGATACAACTAGGATTCAGATTTCTTTTTATCAGGAAGATCGACGATATTCAGAATCAAGCCAGTATCTTAAAGTGACTGGATTCATGGCTTTTGTCAATGACTCTTTGGCAAAGTTTAATTCTTTTAATGGCTTTTCCGAAAATATCTCTCAGATAATGAAAACCCTTTGTGAGAAGACACTATCCAAGCGAGCTATTTTCTATATGATTGATTATGATCGGAAGGTTGCCAAAATTTTTTCGGAATATTCTAAAGATAAAAAATTAATCGGAAATAATAAAGAAATACCGTTGATTCTTATGAAAGAATACTTTTCTTCTTTTGATAAGCGTGAGAATGTTCTTTTTACTGCTGAAAATCTTGGTGAACTTACCAAACTTTCCGATTTTTTGAAAGAAACCGGAGTGGAAAGCTTTTTCTCTTTCCCACTAATCTGTGAAGAAAAAGTCAGTGGATTTGTTATTCTGGAAAACCCCTGCGAACAAAATATCACTTTGTTTTCTAACGGCTTTGTTTCTTTGGCTTATTCAATGTCAGAGGCTTTCGCCCGTGAAAAAGATCATAATGAACTTAAACTTCTGAACGAGCAATTAAAGGAAAAAGAGGAAGAATATCAGCATATGATTTCTTCTTATGAGACTGCTCTTGAAGAAGCAAAACTTTTTGTTCTTGAATATGATGTCCGGAAAGACTGTCTGATTGTGGTAAAAACCAATACTGAATTCTATTCGAATTATTTCAAAAAAGGTCAAAAAGAGTTTTATCATCCGGATCAGAATCCTTTTGATTTTATTGCCGAAGGAAGTGTCCAAGAATATAAACATTGCTTTGATTTGATCAGAAGAGGAACACATTCATTTAGTAAAGTCATTATAATCAAGGACGAAGATTTGAATGAAGTTTATCTGAGTGTTTCTTTCAATGTCAATTTTGATAAAGATGGCAATCCTATCTCAGCTACTGGAATTGGTAGGGATGAGACTCTGATTCACGGACTTGAAAAGGGATATGGTGAGTTCAAGGATACCTATGAAAAGATGTCTGAGGATTCTTCTGCTATTGCTTATCTGAACTTAAGCAAAAACCAGCAGATTGAAGTAAGAAGCTATCGAAAAGATATCAAGGACTGTCTCTCGGCCTCCAATGCTCAGGATATGATTGATGTTCTTACAAATGAAATTTATCTAGAAAAGCCTAAAGAAAAATTCAGAAGGATGTTTTCGGTTTCTAATTTAAGGAAACGGGCAGAAATCGGCAATAAGAGTCTGGAAATGGAAATTCCTCTGATTACAGAAAAGAAAGAAAAATACTGGTTTTTAGTTAAATGTTCTCTATCTGTCCGTCCATCTGATTCTGATTATGAAGCCATTCTCGCATTTTATAACATCACTGATAAGAAGAAAATGAATGAGATTGAGTCGAGACTAATCAATAAAGCTATCGAGTATATTGCTACAGTCAATCAAAAGACTCAGCTTGTAAAGTTTTATAAGACTTTAGGTACAAGTTCTCCAGGTACTGAATATACTGAGACAACCACATTCAATGATCGAATCCAATATATTTCTGATAAGTATCTTCCAACTATGGAAACTAAAGAAAAATTCTATAAGAATATTTCTCTTGATACAATCATTAAAAAACTATCCATTAATAATGAGTATAGTTTTATTTATACTCGAATTGACCATGATGGATCATTTAAGGTTAAGAAGATTAATTTCCTTAAATCCGAAACTGATGAGGATGAAATTCTTTTCTATCGGACGGATATCACTGATTCCTATATTTCCGAGAAGAAGAATCGTGATCAGCTGAGACAGGCTATCATTGAAGCTCAGCAGGCATATTCCTCTAAACTTGATTTTGTTGCCCGAGTTTCCCATGATATCCGTACTCCGGTCGGAATCATCACTAATATGGCAAAATTTGCTCTGCAGGATATCAATGATCCTGAAAAAGTTAAGGAAGACATTGAAAAGATACAGTTTTCCAATAATTTCCTGCTTAGCCTTATTGATGATGTAGTGGAAATTTCTACGATTGACAGTGGAAAATGCGTTCTTCAGGAAAGCCCTTATTATTCGGAAGATTTCATTAAGAATATTACAACTGTCTTTACTCCCCTGATGAAAGAAAAGAATATTTCCTTTAAGCTGACTAAAGATATCGAAGTTGATGCTATTTCAATTGATACCAACCGTCTGAATGAGATTATGCTGATTCTGTTTTCAAATTCTATTAAATACACTTTGGAAAACGGTCATATATCCTTTGATATTTCAACTAAGAAGAACAGCCAAGGACTTTATGATACAACATTGACTTTAACCGATGACGGAATAGGAATGAGCGATGAATTCCAGTCAATGATCTTTACACCTTTTAAACAGGATCTTAGTAATCCTGACCGTGACAAGAATGACAACGGAATCGGATTAGGATTGACAATAGTTAAACGATTAGTTGATTTGATGTCCGGAAAAATCAAAGTAGAAAGCAAATTAAGAAAAGGAACAAAGTTCACTATAGAATTCCATGATCTCAATGGTTCCCAAATCCAAAAAAATGAGAACAAAAATGATGAAAAACTAGATTTAGGAATCAAGGTGCTTTTAGTTGAAGACAATCTGATCAATCAGGAAATAGCTAAAAGAATGCTGATGACAATTGGTGTCACCTGTGTCATTGCCGGTAACGGACAAATAGGGTTTGAAACTTTCAAAGCTAGTAAACCGGAGGAATTCCAGGCTGTCTTGATGGATATCCAGATGCCGGTTATGAACGGATATGAATCAACGGAAGCTATCAGAGGACTGGAAAGAATGGATGCTAAAGTTGTTCCTATTATCGGAATATCGGCTGATGCCTATGCCTTAGCAGTCGAACACGGTCTAAACAGCGGCATGAATGCTTTCATTACTAAGCCTCTGTATCTAAGTGCTTTACGGGATGTTCTTTTAAAATATGCGGTTACGACAAAAGAAAACAAATAAAAAAGGCTCCTGCCAGGGGCCTTTTATTCTTTACGGAAGTTATCATAGAAAGAAGAATGGACAATGACATCTTCTTCACGGTTTGATCTCTGATAGCAGGCATTGACAATCAAGAAGAAAAAGAGAATAGAGAGATTGTAGATGGTGTTATCGATAAGTCCGATAAGTTCAATTGAGAGAAGGAACATCAGGAAGAACCATTTATCAGCCGTTTTCTTGATCAGACAGCGGTAGTAGACAATGACTTCGAAGAGGAAATAGAAACCTAATCCGACTGATCCGCCCATGACTAAGGTCGATAATATCGTGTTGCTTGATAAAGTCAGAGTACCATTAATATTTGAGAATGACGATATTGAGGTTCCAATATAAGGATTGGATTTAAAATCAGTGATAGCTTCTGAAAAGAGAAGATTTCTCCATTCGGCTGGTTCATTGAATAAGGCAAGAGACTGAATTGCGGTGATTACTCTTTGGTTGAAGGTAGTGTTCAAAGCCAAAAGAATACAGAAGACAATACCGATGGTAGCGATGCTGACTAATGAGAAATAAGGATAGAATTTTCCGTATGACCGGAAACTCAGGAGAATCAGAGGAATGATTCCTAAAAGCAGGCAGAGCAATCCGCTATCAGTACTGAGAAGAATGATTCCAGCAATGACAAAAAGTTCACCTATTCCCCAGATAAATTTCTTCTGGTAGACTAAGACTCCATAGAACGGTAGGGAAAGACAAAGAAGTGTAGAGGCGGTCTGGGAAGTATACGACCAGCCAAGTGTGAAATCATGTGGCGCAATTTCAAAGCCATTTCTGACTGAAAAGATAAAGATTTCAACTAATATTGCGAATGAAAATAAAGCAATTGTTTTGGATAGATAGTTGAATGATTCTCCGGTTCCTAAAATTGTTGATAAAAGAGAATAGACAATTATTAGGATAAAGAAGCCAAGGATATAGAGAATACCGTTGCTGTCACCTACTCCCGTTACTGCTGAATTATAAATATATGAAATAAAGAAGGAAAGGAAGAGAAGACAGGCATATATTAACAAGTCACCTTTCCTGAAAGCGACCTTTCGAATGATGATGAAAGCAATTACTGAAATTAGGAAAACCGACATTACAAAGCAAAGATAGGGAGGATAGGTTGTGAAGCTGATTCCAGTGTTTGGCATGATGAAAGAGAAAAGCAGAAAAGGAATATAGCCTCTGCCATCTTTGCATAATAAAGGAAGAAGTCCTAAAAGACAGTAGACAGCGACAAATAAATAAATAAAGGGATTCTCAAACATCCAAGTCAAAAGAGCCATTAAGGCCAGACTTAGCGGATAAAAAGCGGAGTTAACGAATCCTCTTGCTTTATCAATTAAGGTGTTTACCTGCATGAGTTAAGTATACCATTTTATTTTCTTAGATGAATTAAGTATGTCAGAATATTTCTTCATAAAAAATATCCTGCTAGCCGCAGGATATCTTTACTTGAATGCGATTTATAGCTGATCGATGTATTTTTTTCTTTTGTCTTCGTATTCATCAGCAGTGATGACTCCGGATTCATAAAGTTCTTTAAGCATAGTTAATTGCTCGGCAGGAGAATTGCTTACCGGCTTTTCTGCCTCATCGATTATCTTAGGATATAAGGCCAGGACAACGGCGGAGAGAACAAAGAAAGCAATGATTAAGAGATTGTCAAAAATAGTAAAAACGGCAGTGGCAGACAGGATCATTGAAAAGAAAATGGTGGCAGCACTGAGATAGAAAGCAATCTGACCGAGTATTCTCTTTTGCAAAATGTTTTTCTTATGTAAGGCAATGCTGAAACAGACTAAGGAAGCGATTAAGAGTATTGGCATTACAACAGCTAATAAAATGCTGTTAAATACGGAAGCATTAAGAAGAACATAAATATAGGTAATGGCTATTTCGACAACATTTGTACATACAAAGATAATTCCGCAGACAAAGGTCTTGTGAACCAAATTCAACAGAGGCTTCTTTGAAACAGCTACTAGTCCAATGATGGAAAAAACCAATAAAGCAATAGCAGCGGCCATGTCTACTATTTGAATTATGGAGAAAACTGTAGTGTAAGGACTGCTTAAATATGATGTTAATCTTACTGTATCAGCAAAAAAGGCTAGAAGCGAAAAAAGAGCTAAAAGCGAAAAAGCAACATAATATAGGGCATTCTTTGCAGTCTTCATAATGAAATCCTTTCTAAATTCCGATAGATGAACAATCCTTTCTGGTGGAGAGTCACTTGTGATTTTTAATTTAGCTTAAGTATAACATAAATTTAGTACTCGGAAAATTTATTATCAGTAAATCTAGATTCTTTCCTTGTTTTTGAATACCTAATCCCATGTATTATGTTCTTGTTATTTTATTTAGAAAACATAGTGTTTTTGGTATAATAACCTGAAGCGGAAATTATTAAAATATGGAAAAAGTAAACACAATCGCAAATTCAGCAATATTAGGAATAGAATCTTGGGCAAAAAAGCTTATTAAACGCTTGTTTGTCAAACCTTCCTGGGCAGTGAAAACCTGTTATCTTTTGATTGTTGTCGGAATCCTTTGCTTTGGATATACCTGGATTAATCATGATTTCACTGTACCTTTAGGCGGTGACTACAATCTTCAGGAAATGACTTTCCTGTATAACGGATATGATGATTGGCATCAGTTCTTTGCTACCGGTTCTTTTCCTCAGTGGGATCGTTCAAGCTTCTTAGGAATTGATAATGTCGGCGGTAATTCTTTCTACTATCTCTTTGATCCTTTCCTTCTTATTCTTCTTCCGTTTCCAAGAACTTGGCTGCTTCAGCTTCAGGGTATTGAATTTGTTCTTAAACTGGCTTTAGGCGGAATGTTCTTCTATTGGTATTTAGGAAACTTTAAGCTTTCTGGCCGAGTCAGAATGATTGGTGCTTTGGCTTATGGCTTTTCCGGATATGCTTTTTCTTATCTTTGGTTCCATTTTATTGATTCAGCAGCTTTCTTCCCTCTGGTTCTTTTAGGTGTTGAGAGACTGATTGATAAGAAAGACCCGCGTTTTCTGACTGTCGGGTATTTCTTAGTTGCCATGAGCAGTTACTTCTTCTTTGTTGTCTTTATGTTTGGCGGTTTCTTCTATTGGGGATTCCGTTATCTTCAGGATATCAGAAGAAGAAAAGTTAACGATAATTGGGCAATATTAGGTTCATCATTCATTGGGTTCCTGGTCTCAGTTTTCTTAGGCTGCTTTGTTTTGATTCCAGGCATGGTGGTGGCTATGTCGATGCCTCGTGTTCAGAGTACTAGCTGGATTGAGACAATTATGAATGGTGAAACTCTGTCTGACAAGATTGCGGCCTTCTTCACCTATTCCAATAACTTCAGTCAGCTGACACCTTTATATAATTTCCTGTTTATACCAAACAGCTGTTTCAGTTCAAATATCTTAGCTGTTTATTGGTATGATAATTTCTCAGCATCTATTTATGCTACAACCCCTATGCTGCTTATCTTCTTTGTTGGATTGATCAATTCCTTTAAGCAAAAGAAGATTAGCCACTTTGTCGGACTCTTATTGACTTGCTTCTTGGTATTCACTCCCCTTGGTTTCTATCTCTTCTCGGGATTTACTGTCGGCTATGCTCGATATTTCATTGTTCCGACTGCCTGGCTGATTGCATATGACTGTATTACCTTAGAACAGCGAAGAAAGATTTCCCGTAGCTATCTGGATTTAGCTTTTGTTTTGGTTATGGCCATCGATATTATTGCCTGTGTACTGGATATCTGGTATGTCACTAAGTATTCTTCTTTCTCCAACGCTTTTACCAAAGGCGGAGACTGGGATATCAGAATTCTGGAAATTCCGATTTCTATGGCCTGGTGTTTCATCTGCTATCTTCTCATGCGTCCATTCTTCCATAAAAAGAAATTCCATGCTGTCTTTACCGGACTTATGGCAGTTGATATCATTGCAATGGCCAATATCGTCATTGCGGTTCAGGGTACTGTCAATCTGAATAATTACATGGGTGGTGCTTCCAATGTGGCGGAAGAAACCAAGATTGTTGAATTGCTTAAGGAAAGCGAATTAAATCAGGATTTCTATCGTATCATGAATTCCTCAGCTACCGGTTCAGGAATCAATATCAATTTACGTGAAGGATATTCTGGCTCCCTCTCTTCATTCCATTCTGTCTATCCTTTTGGGGCTCAGGACTTTATTGACCGTTCCAGACTTCCTTTTTATTATCATGACTGGGAAATGGCCTCCGAAAACCGCCGTTACAATCTTGAGACTTTCTTAGGAACTAAATATTATTTAGTTGAGAAGCAGGCTAAGAGCTATGCCCCTTACAGCATTCCTAAATATACTTTTGATATTCCGTTAGGTTATGTCGATATCCTTGATATGACCGAAGAAGAAAGAGTTGAAGTTGATGTTGACTATTCAGATGAGCTTTTGGACTATTTAGCTAGTGATAATTGCTCCAAGTCACTTTATGTCAATAAGTACTTCATTGATCTGGGCTTCAGTTATGACACAGTCATCAATGAGGATTGGCTCTATTATCCATACGGCAACAATTCTTCCTGGGGCAGATATGAAGATATCAATGAGTATCCGCTTCTGAGATATGCGATGCTTGAAAATGATGATTTCAATGAATTCTACGATAATAAGGAATATAATGCCGGTACTTTTAAGGCTAATGGTGTTACTCATACCGTCAATATCTCTTCCAGTACTACTTCTACTGCCAATAGTTTTGTCAATCAATTGATCACAACCGGAGAATATGAAGAAGGTGTTTCAGATCCTATTGAACAGATTTCAGGTTCTTCCCGAGTCCAGGCAACTGTTTATGCCGCTACCCGTGATGAACTGGCTTCCAATGTCAATTATGGTAACTATGTTTACGATATTGCTTCTGATGGAACTCATCTTTACTATGATGATGTCACTTACAAAAATGAAAGTGGCAACACTTACTGGACTTCTGACATGATGGAATGGAGAAACAGCCATCCCTTTGAAGTTGCCAACAATATTTATCCTGGTGACACGGTCTATAATTACTTCACCGGAAAAGACAGTGATGGCAATTACCATGAAAACAAGGTAACCTACAATACCAAGATTGTCTATACTCCGCTTGATTCTAATGGTAAGCCAACTACTATCTGTACCAAAGCTGATCCTAATGATCCCAACAGCGGATGTTATCTCTCAATTCAGGATTCCAACAATATCATCTGGAGACTCTATGATTCCGAAGATAAGATTATTTCTTCCGGAAAGCATACCTTCCATTCTAACAAGTACAAGAGAGCTCACGGCTATTATGCCGATAGACCCGTCAGCAAGATTGTCGGAATCGTTCAGGAAGGAACTTTAGTATCACCTGTCAGTCTTCAGACTCCGAATATCTATGTTCAGCGTTTCTCTGATTATACTGCTGCCTGTGACGAACTTAAGGCTTATCAGCCGGAAATCACCTCTAGAACCGAGGATGTCATTCAGTTTAGGACTAACTATGATTCTAAGAGATTCATGGTTCTCAATTATCCAAAACAGAATGGCTGGAAGCTTTATAAGAAGGTTGCTAATGATGAGACTCTTGGAGGCTATACCCTCAAGGAAGTCACTCAGTATGAAGCTAACGGCGGTTTTATCGGATTTGAAGCCGGAAGCGGGGCCATCGAATATGTTCTTGAATATAACTCACCTTATCTGAAGCTTAGCGGATTAGTTACTGGAATCGGTGCCTTAATTACTCTCTTCTTCTTGGCTTTCTATGGAAAGAAAGACAAACAACGGAAGAACGATAATATTCTTTCACTCCATGTTGATACTCAAAAGATAATTCAGGAGGAAATCTGGAAATATGATGACTGCGAAGAATAATCTTAAAGGCAATGTCTGCTATTTTCAAAGCGGTGGTCCCACCGCTGTTATCAACTCTTCTTTTAAAGGACTTTTTGATTACTATTCATCCTTGAAATCCGCGACTAGAATCTATGTCTCTAAGTATGGTATCAGCGGATTGATTGAAGGCGAACTTTGGGATGTGACTTTTGAGGATTTTTCCAAGCTTACTAACCGTCCCGGCTCTTTTTCCGGATCATTAAGGAAGAAGCTGACTGAGAATGATCCGGCTTACGAAAAAATAATCGAGACACTGAAAAAATACAATATCCGTTATCTGTTTGCTAATGGTGGCAATGATTCGATGGATACCTGCTATAAGCTCTCTCTTCTGATGAAGAAAACTGGTTATGACTGCACTGTCATTGGCATACCAAAGACCGTTGATAATGATTTACTGATGACTGATCACACCCCGGGATTCGGCAGTGCCGCCAAATATATTGCTAATACTGTTATCTCTATTGCTGTTGATGACCTTTCCTATAAAAAAGGAAGAATCAATATCATTGAATGCATGGGACGTGATTCCGGTTATCTGACTGCTAGTGCCTCATTAGCTTCACTTAGAGGAGTCAAACCTGATTTCATCTATGTTCCAGAGGTTTCCTTTGATTTAGAAAAAGAAGTTCAGAAATGGGAACATGTTTATGATGAAAAGGGAAGATGTTTAGTTGTTGTCAGTGAAGGAATACATTCATCTGATGGCACCTTGATTTCAGCTCAGCAGACAACTGATTCTTTCGGAAACATCCAGATGGGTGGTGTCTGTTCTTTTTTAGCTAACCGGGTTACTAAGGATGGGTATAAATCACGTGGAATTGAATTATCTATTCCACAAAGAGCAGGATCAATGCTTCTTTCTAAGACTGATGTCAAAGAAGCCTTAGAAGTCGGAAAGCAGGCTCTTAAGAAAGCACTTGACGGAATGAATGATGTTATGGTCACTATTGAAAGAGTGCTTCAGGATCCCTATCTTGTCAATTATGGTCAGGCACCTTTGTCTCAGGTCAGCGGTCTTGCTGCCAGTCTGAAGAAGTCTTTTATCAATAAGGAAGGTGACAATATCACTGATGAATTCCTTGATTATTGTTTGCCGTTGATCAGCGGTGAAATGAATTCTATGGCTGAAGACGGTCTTCTTGATATTTAATGCTTGTTTTCTAAAAATATAATTAACGAAATTTGTCCTTCTTTTTCTTTTTTAGAAAAAGGAGGATTTTTTTGTGTCCTGCTTATTTTCTTGAATGCTGGTGCTATAATGTTAGTTTGGAGGCATAGATATGGATACCACATATTATAAGGACTACATAGTCGTTAAGGGTGCTCGTGAGAATAACCTGAAAAATGTTGATGTGACCATACCCAAGAACAAGCTGGTTGTCTTTTCCGGAGTTTCCGGATCAGGAAAATCAACATTGGCTTTTGACACGATTTTTGCTGAGGGACAGAGACGTTATGTTGAGTCTCTTTCTTCTTATGCCCGTATGTTTTTAGGTGATTTCACCAAACCGGATGTTGATTCGGTTGATGGCTTATCCCCAGCTATTTCTATTGATCAGAAGACTACCTCTCATAATCCTCGTTCCACTGTCGGAACTGTTACCGAAATTTACGATTACCTCCGACTTCTTTATGCCCGTATTGGTGTTGCCTACTGTCCGAATCATAATATTCCGATACAGGCCTCATCCCTTCAGCAGATTGCTAATTCAGTTAAAGAAAAACCTGAAGGCAGCCGAATCACAATTTTTGCTCCGGTTGTTCAAAACGAAAAAGGCACTCATGTTGATACTATGCAGAAATTCTTCTCTTCCGGATTTTCACGTGCCAAGATTGATGGAGCCCCTCTCACCAAATATGAAAATATGCCGGTTCTAGACAAGAATCTAAAGCATACTATTTCTTTTGCTATTGATAGACTTATTCTGAAACCTGAAAACGAATCACGTTTGTTCAATTCCTTGAGAACAGCCCTCGATTTTGCTAAAGGCTATGTTTCAATTGATATCGATGGTCAGGAAAAACTCTATTCCGAACATCAGAGCTGTCCTATCTGTGGGTTCACCGTTCCTCAGTTGGAACCCCGTCTTTTCTCCTTCAATAATCCTTTAGGCTGCTGCTCAGAATGCCATGGTTTAGGTGTCAGGATTGAGGCTGATCCAAACCTGATGATTGCTGATGCCACCAAGTCCATTGATGATGGTGCTATTGGCTGTCTTCCTAAACACAATCATGACACGATTGAATGGAATGATTTCTATGCCGTTCTGGAAAAATACAAAATCTCAACCAAAACTCCTTTTAATAAGCTTAGCGACCGACAAAAGGAAATTGTTATTTTCGGACCTCCGGAACCAGTCAATTACATTCTTGAGACTCAGTCGGGATCAAAGCTTAATAAATTTGTTACTGAAGGACTTAAGGCCAGAATTGACCGACTTTATGTGTCTACCAGTTCTGAATTCATGAGAAAGTATTACGGATCCTTCATGTCGGAAAGAGAATGTCCAACCTGCCATGGTGCCAGATTAAATGAAGCTGTTCTTTCTATCAGAATCGGTGGACTGAATATCGACGAACTCTGTTCACTGTCTTTAGGAAGAATCTATGAATTCTTCAATAACCTCCAGCTTACCGAAATGCAGGCAAAGATTTCACAGCTGGTTATCTCTGAAATCAAAAACCGCCTGAAATTCTTGATTAATGTCGGCCTTGATTATCTGACTTTATCCCGTGAAGCCAGCACCCTTTCAGGCGGTGAAAGCCAGAGAATCAGATTAGCTACTCAGATTGGTAGCCGTCTTACGGGAGTCTTATATGTTCTTGATGAACCTAGCATTGGTCTGCATCAGCGTGATAATGATAAGCTTATCAATACTTTGAAGGAAATGAGAGATTTAGGTAACTCATTGATTGTTGTTGAACATGATGAAGACACCATCTTAGCTGCTGATTACGTAGTCGATGTCGGAAGGGGTGCCGGTGATCACGGAGGAACGGTTGTATTCTCCGGAACTACGAATGATCTGATGAACTGCAAAGATTCCCTAACCAGTGACTTTTTAACTGGAAGAAGAATCATTCAGACTCCTGGAATCCGTAGAAGCTATAAGAAAACCCTGAATATTATTGGGGCCTGCTGCCATAATCTGAAGAACATTGATGTTTCGATTCCGGTCGGTGTTCTTACCTGCGTCACTGGTGTTTCCGGATCTGGAAAATCTTCTTTGGTTGATGAAGTCCTTTATAAGAATTTCCGTTCTTATTTCGGCTTCAAGACAAAAAAGCCGGGTGATTGCAGTTCAATAGAAGGATTTGATTATTTCACAAAAACGATTAATGTTTCTCAGGAGCCTATCGGCAAAACACCAAGAAGCAATCCTGCTACTTATATTAAGGTTTTTGATGATATTCGTGATGTTTTTGCCTCAACTCAGGATGCCAGAATCAAGGGTATGGGAAAAGGAATGTTTTCTTTTAACAATCCTGGAGGAAGATGTGAATCCTGTTTTGGAGATGGCGTAAAGAGAATTTCTATGAACTTCCTTCCTGATGTCTATGTGGAATGCGATGTCTGTCATGGAAAAAGGTATACCGATGATGTTCTTTCTATTCGCTATAAAGGCAAGAATATTTCCGATGTCCTTAATATGCGGGCTGAAGAAGCTCTTGATTTCTTTGTCGCTACTCCGGCTATTAGGAAGAAATTACAGACTTTGGTTGATGTCGGATTAGGATATATGAAGTTAGGCCAGCCTTCAACTACTTTATCAGGCGGAGAAGCCCAGCGTGTTAAGCTAGCCTTCGAATTGGAAAGATATTCTGACGGAAACACCCTCTATATTCTTGATGAGCCGACAACCGGTCTTCATCCTTATGATATCAGCAATTTGATTAATGTTCTTAACCGTTTGGTTGATCAGGGCAATACCGTTGTTGTCATCGAACACAATCTTGATGTCATCAAATGTGCTGATTATATTATTGACTTAGGTCCGGAAGGCGGTGATAAAGGCGGAACTTTGGTTTTTGAAGGTTCACCAGATGAGTTAATCAACTGTCAGTCTTCCTATACTGGATATTATCTTAAGCGTGAATTACTTAAGGAAAAGTATTCAAATAACGGAGAAAAATAAGAAAAAAGCACCTGGCAAGGCTGTCAGGTGCTTTTCTTTTTATATCAGTTCGTCTAACATGTCTTCTAGTTTTTGGTTACGTTTTGGTTTTGGATTAATAATGATTTTTCCGTTATGGAAAACCATTGTTGGACTTCTCAGGGTTTTCAGATCCTCTAAGGGATCAATGTTGACTAGAATCATATCGGCAGACTTGCCGGCCTTGATGGCTCCTAATCTATCTTCCATATGGATGATTTTTGCGTTGTTCATGGTAGCGGCTTTCAGAGCCTCAAGATTGGAAGCACCCGCATATTTATGATAGTAGCAAAGTTCTCTCCACATTCCGGTCTGAGAAGCAAACGGACAGGAAGCATCAGTACCTAATCCTAAAAGGAGGTTATTGTCGTGAAGTTCCTTAGCGCAGCTGATAATTCCGTCTGAAACGATTTTGCAGGAAGCAATTTGGGTATCTGAATAATGGGAATATTCCTGACTGAGCATGACTGAAGGAAGAGCGGGTGAAATAGTAGTAATGATATGACTCTTACTGTTCTTAAGTTCTTTTATCAGTTCCTTATCCAGGAAAGAGCCATGTTCAATAGTATCAACACCGGCCTTAAGGCACATTCTGATTCCTTCTTGGCATTCTGTGTGACTGGCAACTTCCAATCCTCTCTTATGTGCTTCTTCAACAACAAAATTGACATCTTCCTGAGACATCATGACATCACCAGGATGGTTGGCATCCAGGGCATCCATGACACCGCTGGTTAGAGTTATCTTGATTAGGTCAACTTTATTTTTTACGTTTTCTTCAATTACTTTCAAGTATTCTTCATGGGTCTTACAGCCAATGGAAATAGTTCCATCACCATGACCATTAGGGCAGGTGATAGCATAACCGCTGACCAGCATTCTAGGGCCTTCCATTTTTCCTGAGTTGATAAGATCACGGACATAAACATCGCTATATCTCATATCACCAACGCTTCTTAAAGTGGTGACACCACTTAAAAGGGCATTTCTGACATTGGTTTTGGCTAGATGTCTCAAATAGGCTTTTCCAACTGGGGTTTTGACTAGTTTAACTAGTTTTTCCTGGGATTTTCCTTTATTGGAAATAGCTTCTTTAGGAACACCATCACCAAAAAGATGAGTATGGAGATTGATTAATCCTGGAAGAAGATAGCAGCCTCTGAGGTTGATAGAACCGATATTGGGATCTACTGGCAGGGAATAGCCTAGCCTGATGATAGTTCCGTCTTTGACTTCCAAAGAATAATCAGCAAGTATTTTTCCTTTATCCAGATCAACAATGTTGACATGGTTAAGAACATAGTGTGAATTGAATTTCATTTTGCTATCCTCCGAATAAGAAAATTATATCGCTTTCAAGGAAAAATTGGATTAACTTTAATATATTTATTATTATTTAAAAGGAAAAAGTTTTACTCTTCTCTTTATTGAAACCCTAAATACTTATATAATATAGAAGACAGGTGGGTGAAAATATGTTTACCAGTTTAGATTTAGCTAATCATTTTGGATTTAAGGCTATAGCCGGCGATATGAAAGCCTTGAAGAGAGAAATCAAAGTTCTTGAACTTGATCGTCCAGGCGTTGAGCTTTTAGGTATTTTTTCTTTCCACCAAAAAGACAGAATTATTCTTATCGGAAATAAGGAAATGTCCATTATCAATAATTCTGATCCGGAAGTGATTTATAAAAACTGTCTCCAATTAACCAGCGAAGAATGTCCTGCCATCATCATTACTCATAACACCCCTGCTCCTGAACCTCTGATGAGAGCCTGCATGGAAAACAATTGTCCGCTGTTTTCATCAAATTCCGACACATCGGATTTGGAATCATCAATGTATATTTATCTTTCAGAGGCTTTGGCTAAGAAAACCGCTCTGCATGCCTGCCTTTTGGAAATCTATGGAACGGGTGTTCTTCTAATGGGCGAATCCGGAATCGGTAAATCCGAAATTTCTTTGGAACTTATCAGAAAAGGTCACCGTCTTATTGCTGATGACCGTGTCAATATTTCGGCTTTCCGAGGAAAGCTTGTCGGCACCTGTCCGGAATCCATTTATGGAATGATGGAAGTCAGAGGTATCGGAATTATTGATGTTTCTAGAATGTTTGGCATCAATTCCTTAGCGGAAAGAAGTCATATCCGATTAATTATTTCCTTGGTTCCTTTTAATAAGGATGAACCGATGGAAAGAGTCGGAATGAAGACTGACCGTTACGAAATTCTCGGTGAGACTATTCCCCTTATCAAACTTCCTGTCCGTGCTGCCAGAAGCATGGCTGAGATTGTTGAAGTCGCTGTTACTAACTTTAAGCTCAAAGATTTCGGCTATGATACTGGATATGAATTCCAGAGACGTCTGGCTGAAATTCAGGAAAGACGTCTTCAGGAACGCAAGGCTGAAGATATCATTGCCGGAAATAAAATAGTTTCAAAGAATCCAGAACTTGACAGTCCTAACTATCTTGATGATAGCCGGGTTGTCAATAAAGGTGCAACAACAGTTAATATTGCAAAGAAAATAAAGTAAGGTCAATCGATTAAAAATGATAGATATCAATACATTAGCATATCCACAAGGAATTCCTTCAAATAATCCCGTGATCAAATTTTACGGAATTATCATTGTTTTAGGTGCGTGTCTGGCTTTGTTCCTTTCTAATTACCGTGCTCATAAGGACGGCTATGACTGGCATTTCTTCGATACTGTTTTTCTGGTTGCCTTTCCTTTGGGAATTGTCGGTGCCAGACTTTGGTATCTCATTGCTACTTGGCCTGAATGTGCTCCAACCAGCACGAAGTGGTATGCCCCGATTGCCATCTGGGATGGCGGATTAGCTATTCAGGGCGGTATTATTTTAGGAGTTTTGGCTGGTGCTATCTTTATTTTTACCAGGCGGAAAGGCACCTCTTTGCTCAGAGCTATTGATTTTGCTATTCCGACTGTTCTTATTGCTCAGGCCATCGGAAGATGGGGAAACTTCTTTAATCAGGAAGTTTTCGGACATGCTGTTTCTCCGGAAGCCTGGAATTTCCTTCCCTCTTTTATCACCAACAACATGCAGAACGGTTCAATGAGCATGCTCAGCGGTGTCTCCCTTCCTCAGGGAGCAATTGCTGCGCCTCTGTTCCTGGTTGAAGGAATTGTCAATCTGATGTTCTTCTTCATTATCGGACATATTCTTCCTTCAGTTTTAGGAAAGCATTATAAGAATGGTGATACTTCATTTGCCTACTTTATTGCCTATGGTGTTACCAGACTTATTCTTGAACCTTTGAGAAATCCTTTATTTATTATGGGTGTTACTTCCAGCAGTGATCTTTCCAGAAGCCATTTCAATTCTTTGATTATGGCTATTGTCTTCATTGTTTTCGGGGTTGTGACAATCTTAGGAAATCATGTTATCCGTTACATTTGCGATAAGAAAGGCATTTCCTTAGAAAAAATCGGTTTTTCTTCCAAATCCAAACAGAAGGAAGAAAAAACATTCCATTCGGATGATAGCATTGATTTAAGCAAAATCAAAGCTAAAGAGCAGAACCTCAATGATTCGGAAAAGAAAGAGTAAAGTTAACTACCTGGTTTTCGATCTTGATGGAACTATTATTGATTCCATGCTGTATATTGTTTTGAATTTTGTTCACCTTTTTGATCTTCTGTCACTGCCTGTTCCTTCTCTTGATCAGTTGGTGACCTGTTCCGGTCCGACTTTAAAAGAATCTTTTGAAAAATATTTTCCGGGTGTCGATTTCAATTTTCTTCTGACAGAATACGATGATTATGCCCGAAAGAATACTGTCCGATATTCAGCACTGTTTCCTGATGAAATAAGGGTGTTGGATAGTCTGGTTTCTGCCGGGTACAAGCTTGTTCTTCTGACTAACAAGAAAAGAGAAGCGACCGATATTCTTTTGAAACATTTCGAATTAGAAAAGTATTTTATCCGGACTTTCACTATTGATGATGTAGAATATCCTAAACCTGATTACCGGTGCCTGCTAAAGATAATGGATTGTTTCCAGGCTGCTCCGGAAGAATTCTTCCTAATTGGGGATAGCCTTAACGATGTTCTGGTTGGTCAGAAATATCATATTCCAGGTGGTTTATGCCTCTGGGGACTGAAAAAAATTCCTAAACTGGAATCTACCGAAGAATATTATTCGTTTGCCGATATTGCAAGGAGCTTAGTAACTAATGATCAATAATAAAGAAGTTGCTGTCATTGGCTTAGGACCTGGTGGGGTTTCAGCCTGCATCTATCTTAAGAGGTACGGAATGATACCTTTTGCTTTCGAAAAAGAACTTGTCGGCGGAAAAATTAATAAGACTGAAAGCATTGAAAACTATGCCGGAGTTTTGAAGACGGAAGGGGCTTCTTTAGGTGAAGTTCTGACTTCTCAGCTTGAATCCTTTGAAATTGAACCTATTTATGAAGAAGTCAGTAAAGTCACCCATAATGCTGATGGTTCTTTTACGGTTACTTATGGTGAAAATAGCCATGATTTCTCTTATGTTATTCTGGCCTGTGGCTTGAAGGAACGTCCTTTTGAAATCAAAGGTGCTTCTGATTTCTCTAATAAAGGAATTTCCCGCTGTGCCATTTGTGATGGAGCTTTCTATAGAAATAAAGAAGTTGCTGTCATTGGAGGCGGAAATTCAGCTTTTGAAGAAGCTAGCTATCTAGCGGAAATCTGTTCAAAAGTCACATTGATTGCCAGAAGGACTCAGTTCCGTGCTGATTCTAAGGCAGTTGAGGTTTTCTCCTCTCATCCTAATGCCAGAATTATGGCTCCTTATGAAGTGGTTTGTGCGAAAGGTGATTCGGCTCTTTCTTCCTTGGTTATCAGAAATTCTGAGACCTTGGTTCAGGAAGAACTCAATATTAGTGCCTTATTTATTTATGTCGGCGATATTCCTACTACTTCCTTCCTTTCTCTTGATGGAATATTTGATGTTAACGGCTATGTGAAGACTGACTCAAAAATGAGTACTTCGGTTCCCAACCTTTATGCTATTGGCGACTGTCGGGATACTCTTCTCAGGCAGGTGGCCACTGCCACCAGCGATGGTGCCGTTGCTGCCAGTGCTATTCATTCTGATTATCTGAACAATTCTCAAGATAGGTAGAAACATGAACGAAGAAAAAGTTCCTTTTGCTAAGATTGTGAAGAACGAAATCGCTCTTCAGTCTTATTCCAACGAAGAGAAAAAATTTATTCTCAGCGGCTTTATCCGCAATGGGGGTGCTTTTACTTTAGGTTCTTCGCCATCTCTTTCAGTTCATACGGAGATTGCCTGTGTGGCAAAACTCATCTACAATTCTTTGAAGGAAGTTTACTCACTGAAACCAACTATAGAATATGATATGACACCAAGATTCGGACGAAGATTGGTCTACTTGGTTTCGGTTCATAGTGATTCTAAGCTTTATGAAGTTATGGAAGATTTGGAAATATCTTCTGATGGCGGCTTTTTCCGAATGCCTCCTAAAGAAGGAATCAAAAGAAAAAATCTACGTTTTCTGATTATTGGTTCTTTTTTGACTAATGGTTCAATCAATAATCCGAATAATCATAAGACTTCCTATTTCCTGGAAATGGCTTTTACTGATAAGGCTGATGCCTTAGCCATCAAAAGAAAGCTTTCTTCTTTCACAGAAGAGAAGACTATGAGCTTTAAGTATATTAAAAGAAGGGAAAAGCATGTCATCTATCTGAAGAAGTCGGATCAGATTTCGGTTTTCCTTTCTTATATTGGTGCCACGGAAGCTATGCTGAAGTATGAGAATGCCCGAGTCGGCAAAGATGAAATCAATATTTCTAACCGTATGTCTATCTGTGATACTGCCAATTACACCAAGACTCTCCAGACTGCCAAAAGAGATATCGACAGTCTTGAAGTTCTCCTCAAATATAAGCCACTTGCTCTTTTTGATGAAAAGACCAGAATTGTCATTGAAGCCCGAATGGAGAAGAAGGATGCCAACTATCGTGAATTGGCGGAGTTCATAACCAAGGATAAAGGACTAGCCATTACTAAATCTGGGGTAGTTCATACACTTACCAACCTCAGAGAGGAAGCAGAAGACTTCAAGAAGTGATTTTTTGAATTTGTCACTTTCTAGTTATTTTGCGTATTTTGAGCAATCAAAAAAATAATAGTTTTTATTGAAATTAAAACAAAAATATTAAAATTGGATAATAAAAGACTATATTTTTAAAAATATCAAAAACAAACATGCTCACTTTGCAATCAATGTGTGCATATTTTGTTTGATTTTATTGTTTATTGAGCAATTTAAAAAATGTAAGCCCTTATTTTGTAAAAAAGTGGGCAAAAGTATTTAAATATCGCGTTTAAGGTGTATAATTATTAGTGTAACTAGGAGGACATTATTAAATGTCAATTAAATTAGCTATTAATGGTTTTGGTCGTATCGGTCGTCTCGCTTTCAGAAGAGCTTTCGAAGACAAGGACTTAGAAATTGTTGCAATCAACGATTTATCTTCTTGCGCTAACTTAGCTTACTTACTTAAGTATGATT
>Ga0172378_10001296_pt1 | contig 22976 bp, 18 predicted proteins | sample GrowelOW332metaG_FD_119755 | JGI IMG/M metagenome (GOLD analysis project Ga0172378, IMG submission 119755) | Groundwater microbial communities from an aquifer near a municipal landfill in Southern Ontario, Canada - Pumphouse #3_1 metaG | ecosystem: Environmental > Aquatic > Deep subsurface >... | reverse complement strand
TCTTCATCGGAATCATTGTCATTGTCGTCGGAGCTGTTCTCATCATCTATTCACTCAGTATCCTTATCAGAAAAATCGGAACTATCGGATTTGCCTTGTTCCCACTGCTCTTCGGAATACTTCTCTGTGTCTTCGGTGGATTCATCATCTATACGATGTCTGACCCTCAGGTCTTCTATTCAACCGTGATGATCATCGCCGGAATTATTCTACTGATATATGGAACCTATGATCTGTTGACTGTCATCAGAGCTATCCAGCTGAAAAGAACTGTTCACGAAATCAAGAAAGATATCAATGATATCTCAGCTTCCTACGAAACCAAAGACTCTTCTGATACTCCATTAAACTAAAAAAATAAGAACTGATTAATTTCTCAAAGGGAAGTAATCAGTTCTTTTTTTATGGGTTAATCAATATCGGATTAAAATAAAAGCCTTATTTCTTCTCGGATTTTTCTTTCAGTTTCTGCTGATGCTTTCTAGCTTTCATGAGAATACGGTTAGTCTCATCCGGAGATAAAGCGATATCCTTTGCCTCTACTTCCGGAGTTCCTCTGGTAAAACCATAACCGACAATTTCCGAAGTCCGCATGACTGTGACAAAAGCGTTAGGATCAATCCTATTGATAATTGCATCCAAATCAGAATAATCATGTTTATCAAAGCAGACTTCTAAAAGCATAGTATCAACACCGGTAAAGCCACCCTGAGCCTTGATTATGGTTGTTCCCCGGCCAATATGATCAATAATGTATTTATTAAGTTCTTCCCATTTTTTGGAGACAATGAAAGCCATGTAGTAGCAGGAATTTGAGCTGAAAACATTATCGATGGTCTTAGCACAGACAACAGCTAAAAGAACACCAACCAGACAGGCTAAGAAATTTGTACCATTGGCAAAGAATCCGACCAAGATAATCAGAAAATCAGAAATCAGAGAACCGGTTCCGATGGAAACGTGAAAAATCTTATGGAAAAGAATTGCCTGAACATCAGTTCCTCCGCTGCTTCCTCCGCCAACCATTGCAAAGCCAACTCCGCAGCCCATAATGAATCCACCTAGTAAGGCAGCCACCATATAGCTGATAGCTATGGCTGAGGAATCCGAAATCACCGCATTGCCATTGATAATAAATCCGGTAGCCTGAGAGATATCCAGAATATTCACGCCATTAACGACAACATTATTAATCAATAAATCAAAAAGGAAAACAAAAATCGGATAGAAAATAGTGACAATCAATGTTTTTAAAGAATATTTCAGTCCTAAGAAAATCAGTCCGATAAAGAAATAAAGCCAATTGATAATCAAAATATACATTTCAACCGAAAGAACATCAAAACCCGGCAAGGCATTGAGAATAATGCCGATAGAATAAGTTCCTCCTGATATCAGATTCATTCTTACGGAGAAGAACTCAGTACTGATAGCCAGAAGAAAAGCACCTAAAAGCATGTAAAGACTGTTTTTCAGTAATTTCCGTGGAGGTTCAACGACAAACTGTTCCTGAATAGTCTCAATAATATGAGCTTTCCATTTATTTAATTTTTCAGACATATACCTCCTCCTTTGACTTCATTATTTAATATTGTGAAGCCTCTTAAAATCCCATCTGAGGTAATTATCGATAAAAGCCTGAATATTGCCATCCATGACTGATCGGACTTCCGTCTCACTATAATCATCACGATGGTCTTTAACTAAAGTATAAGGGGAGAAGACATAAGAACGAATCTGACTGGAGAAGGAAATGTCTTTTTTGACACCCCCGATTTTTGCCAGTTCTTCTTCACGCTTTTTCTGTTCTAATTGGAAAAGCTTTGATTTCAATTCAGCCATACAGGTTTCCTTGTTGGCAAGCTGATCTCTTTCAATCTGACAGGAAACAACAATTCCGGTAGGAATATGAGTGATACGGACAGCCGACTCGGTTTTATTGACATTCTGTCCGCCAGCACCTGAAGAATGATAAGTATCAACTCTCAGGTCAGATGGATTAATATCAACCTGAATAGAATCATCAATTTCAGGAATAACGGACACCGAGGCAAAGGAAGTATGTCTAGCACCATCAGAATCAAACGGTGAATTACGGACTAAACGATGGACACCATTTTCACTGCGGAGATTTCCAAAAGCCATTTTGCCAGAAATTAGCAAAGTTGCAGATGAAATACCCGCTTCCTCACCAGGAAGAAGGTCTAGAACCTTGTAGGTGAATCCACCCACTTCACAATATCTTTCGTACATTCTCAGAAGCATGCCAGCCCAATCATGAGCTTCTGTTCCGCCAGCTCCGGGATGAAATTCCAGAATAGCATTAAGATGATCATAATCTCCGGAATAGAAAATGCCTTTTTCGAACTTTTCAAATTCTTTATTCAGACGTCCAAGAGTCTCATCAGCATCAGCAAAAAAATCAGGATCTTTCTCAATTCGAAGGAAATCCAGTGATTCTTTAATCTGAATCAGACTTTTTTCAAAATGCCTTAAAGCATCCAGCTTGTCATTGACATCAGCTAGATGTCGATTGATATCCTTAGCTAAAGAAGCGTTCTTCCAAAAATCAGGTTCTAAGGTCTTTTCGGATAATTCCTTACTTTCTTTTTCAAGTAGGGGGATATCAAAGACAGCTCTGCAATTCAGCAAGTCGTTCTTTAAGATTTTCAAAAACATTAGTGAGTTCAAATAGTTCTTTCATTGTAGAGCCCTCCTTTCTATCTATATATAGGATATTCTTAAATTAGTTAATCTTGGCAGTCGGATTGCTACGATCAAATTCTTCATCATCCGGTTTAAGGTTAGAAACAATCTCACCCTTTCCGTCATCAGTCTTAGCAACAGAAGACATGGTTTCTTCCACATCCTTAGCGGCTGGATCTTCTGTCTTAGGGGCAGTTTCTTCAACCTTCTTAGCTTCAGGAGTGACTTCATCCTTCTTAGGAGCAACCGGCTTCTGAGCCATAGGAGCAGCAGGAGCGGCATTGTTAGCACGGAACTGAACGTGAAGGAGGGTTCTGACAGCATCAATAGCGATGTTATCATTCATAGTGGAGAACATTTCAAAACCTTCATTGGTATAAGCCTGAAGCGGATCAGTCTGAGCATAGGATCTAAGCCAGATAGCTTCTCTGAGCTTAGCCATCTGATCAATATGTTTGGTCCATCTTCTGTCGATGCAGTCAAGAGTGACAGTCTTTTCAGCAAAATTACGCATATCGTCAGTCCATTCTCTGGAATGTTCGATATAGGTCTTCTGTAAGGAGGCGGAGAGGAGTTCCTTGGAATCAAGAACATTGGCACCTTCCAAAGCATCAAAATTGATGAAGTTGGATTCAACAGTCAAAGTCTTGTTGGTATTTTCGCTTAACTTCTTGCTATCAATGACCTGTTCCTGATCCTTCATGATTACTGACTGAGTAGAAATATGCTTAGCAGCTAAATCAAAGTAGGAAGGAATAGTATCGGAGACAGACTTGGAGAAGAGAATCTTATCTCTTCTTTCATACATAATTTTTCTTTGTCTGGAAAGAACATCATCATAATTAAGCAACTGCTTACGGGTATCGAAGTTCTGACCTTCAACACGCTTTTGGGCAGAAGTGATGGCATTAGACATCATGCTGCTTTCAAAGGCATCATCACCTAACTTAGCATAGAGGTTCTTAACTGAACCTGGAGCAAATCTGATGAAGAGTTCATCTTCGAGAGAAACATAGAATCTGGAATAACCAGGATCACCCTGACGTCCGGCACGGCCCTTAAGCTGGTTATCGATACGTCTGGATTCATTTCTTTCAGTGGCAAGAACAGCTAAACCGCCGATTTCCTTGACACCTTCTCCTAATTTAATATCAGTACCACGGCCTGCCATATTGGTAGCAATGGTGACAGCACCCTTCTGACCGGCATCAGTGATGATGGCAGCTTCCTTGGCATGGTTCTTAGCATTAAGAACATTGTGAGGAATCTTTAAGTCATTGAGAAGCTTATCAACAATTTCAGACTTTTCAACAGAAGGAGTACCGATAAGGATCGGCTGTCCCTTATCATGTCTGGCTTTGATTTCTTCAGCTAAGGCAGCATACTTGGCCTTTTCATTTCCGAAAATAAGATCCTTATCGTCAACACGGGCGATAGGCTTATTGGTAGGAATGGTAACAACTCTCATGTTGTAAACCTTACGGAATTCTTCTTCTTCGGTCTTAGCAGTACCGGTCATACCGGAGAGCTTATCATAGAGACGGAAGAAATTCTGATAAGTGATAGTAGCCAAAGTAACAGTTTCTGGCTTAATCTTTACATGTTCCTTAGCCTGAAGAGCCTGCTGAAGGCCATCAGAATATTCTCTTCCGGCCATGACACGGCCGGTGAAGGAATCGATAAGGAGAATTTCATCTTCTCCAACCATGTACTCAATATCCTTCTTCATAATATAGTTGGCTTTCAAAGCCTGCTGGACTCTATGAGTAAGGTCAGTCCACTGAGCATCAAAGAGATTATCAATTGAGAACATCTTTTCAACAAAGAGCATACCCTTATCAGTAAGAGAACAGGTCTTCTTTTCAACATCAATAGTGTAATCGCGGTCTTTTCTCATCATCTTGACGACACGGTCAGCAGTCTCATAAGAGTTAGCAGTGATTCCGCTTCCGCCGGAGATAATCAAAGGAGTACGGGATTCATCAATAAGAATAGAGTCAGCTTCATCGACAACAGCAAAATGAAGTCCTCTCAGAACACGATTCTGAACCGACTTTGCCATGTTGTCTCTTAAATAATCAAAACCAAGTTCAGCATTGGTGGTATAAGTAATATCACACTTATAGGCATCCTGCTTTTCCTTTGTTGATTTTTCTCTTAAATTAACACCGACAGTCAAACCAAGGAAACGATAAATATTTCCCATCCAGTCAGCATCACGGGAAGCTAAGTATTCATTAACAGTGACGATATGGACACCCTTGCCTTCCAAGGCGTTAAGATAAACAGCCATGGTAGCAGTAAGAGTCTTACCTTCACCAGTTCTCATTTCAGCAACATCGCCTTCATTAAGAACGGTAGCACCAAAAACCTGAACAGGATATGGATACTGATGAAGAACACGGCGTCCGGCTTCTCGTGCAGTTGCAAAAGCTTCGGGTAGAATGTCATCGACAGTCTCGCCTTCCTGAAGACGTTTTTTCAGCATAGGTGTCATAGCCTTAAGCTGATCATCAGTCAGTTGTTTGAACTCTTCTTCATACTGGAAGACGCGTTTGGCTTTTTTCTCAATGCCTTTGAATGCACGCTGATCTACCATGAATAGTTTGTCAAGAAAACTCATATGGATTCTCCTTTGGAAAAATTTATTTCAGGTTTTACCTGGTTCTGAATAGCCGATATAAAAAACTCAGTTGTTTTTCAATCCTATAAATTCTACCATTTTTAAAGCTTAAGTAAAACAATTCATAAGCTATTTTATTAAAAATAATAATTATTATTATATATTCAGGGTTTTGCAAACACTGAAAGCAGCGAAAAACCAGTGTTTAAATCACAGAAACTCAAATAATGTCATTTCTTAAGATGAAAAGGTCAAAAAAAGTCAATTATGGTATAATATTATGATTTCTAAAAAAGTGAGACAAAAATATGAAATACAAAATAATCTTAGACAGTTCATCAAATATCAGAGAAGACTTCTACAAGGATGAAAACATCTCAATCGAGATTGCTCCTTTAACTGTCAGCATTGACGGAAAAGACTTCGTTGATGATGGAAAAGCCGACATTGCCGAAATGCTCAGAATGAACCATGTTTCAAAGGTTGGAGGTAAAACAACTTGCCCTTCTCCTTTTGAATATGTTTCAAAAATGAATGGTGCCGATAAATATATTTTGATTACAATTTCCAGCAAACTTTCCGGAAGCTATAATTCCGCCAATGTTGCTAAATCTACCTACGAACATCCAGAAGATGTCATAGTCATTGATTCTCTTTCATCTTGCGGTGTTTTAGAATTAATTGCCAGAAAAGCCATTGATTTAATCCATGAAGGCGTTGATTTTGCAGAAATTGAAGAACAGCTGAATACTTTCCGTGACAATTCCTATATTCTTTTCATCATGGAAAAATATGATAACTTCATCAGAACCGGAAGAGTCAATAAGATCATTGCTTCCTTAGCTACCCTGCTTCATATCAAGCCATTAGCTACCGGAAAGAATGGTATTATCGAACTCAAGGAGAAGGTCAGAACCATTACCGGAACCATGAAAAGAATCCTTGCCAATATCAAATCCATGTGTCCGAATACTACCGGAAAAGTCTGTGTCATTTCCCATACCATGAATGAGAAAGACGCCTTAATTCTTAAGGGAGAAATTGAAAGAGAATTCAATTTCAAGGAAATTGTCATTCGTGTAAATGAGACACTTTGCGCTTTCTACTCGTTAGAAGGTGCTTTGATGGTTAGTTTCTAGTTTTAAATAAATATTGAACACAATTAGATAAGATGTATAAAATTTTTAGTGGAAATCATAAAACCACTAACACATTATTTTTTGTGTGTTAAAATTATTAAATAGGATTTATGAGACCTCTGTCCTTAATCCGGAAAGAATTTTTTAAAATGAAAAAACAAATCGCTGCTGTCGCTTTAGGCTTAGTCTGTGCCTTATCTTTAGGTTCCTGTGCTAAGGAAGTAAGTTTCGAAGAAGTTTCCAAGCAGGCTGCCACTTATGATCAGGCTGCCGTCAATGAAAAATATTCTGGTGGAACTGCCACTATTGAACAGAATATTAGTACTTCCACTGGTATTTTTGCTTTAGTCTTCACTAAAGGCACCACTTCCAAGACTGCCCCCTTCTCCACCACAGTCGTTACCGGTGTTGAAATTTCTGATGCCACTTCTGAATACAAATCCGAAAACATCCATTATTATCTTGATGGATCTGCTATTTCCTTTAAGGCTGAATTCTCTGGAAACACCACTTATTCTACCCTCAATGTCACTGCTAAACTTAAGTTAGAATATAAGTACACTTCTGAAGGTCTTTATTCTTATTCCTATACTGAAGTGAGCTATGATGATGGAAACAGCAACACTCTTTCCATGAATGTCAAGACCAACGTTACCTGGGCTACCAAGTAATAATTTCTGATATCAATCAAAAACTAGTCCGATAGGGATGAACCCTATCGGATTTTTTATTGATACTTAATGAAGACTCATTATTTTTTCATAAAAAATGATATAATTCTTATATATTTGCAAGGAGAATTTTATGACAAGAGATTTTATTTCAAAAAACGCCATTTATCAGATTTATCCAATTTCTTTCTGTGATTCCAATGATGACGGAAAAGGAGATATTCCAGGAATAATCTCTAAGCTTGACTACCTCAAGTCTATCGGAATCAAAGTGATTTGGCTTTCTCCTATCTACAAATCTCCGATGGCTGACATGGGCTATGACATTGAAGACTACTATGACATCAATCCCATATTCGGTACCATGGATGATTTCAGAAATCTTCTTTCCCAAGCCAAGGAAAGAGACATCAGAATCATCATGGATTTAGTTGTCAACCATACTTCCGACCAATGCCAGTGGTTTAAAGAAGCTATAAAGAATCCAGAATCTCCTTACCGTGATTACTATATTTTCAAAAAAGGAAAGAAAGGAAAAGAACCTAATAATTGGGAGTCTTCTTTCTTAGGATCAGCCTGGGAGCCAGTCAAGAATGAAAAAGATACCTACTATCTTCATCTCTTCAGCAAAGCCCAGCCAGATTTGAATTTTCATAACGAAAAAGTAATTCAGGAAGTTGAAAAAATAATGAATTTCTGGATGGATATGGGTGTCTATGGCTTCCGCTGCGATGTCATTTCAGCTATATACAAAGATTCCTTTGAGGATGGGAAAAAGACTGTCTTAGGAGTCCCCCGAGGACAAGAACATTACATTGCTACCAAAGGATGCCATCAAATACTGAAAAGACTGAGAAAAAATGTTGTCGACCCGCACCAGGGAGTTCTGATTGGAGAATGCCTGGGTGCCGATCTAGATAACGGTCCAGCTTTCTTGGAAGATGAACTTGATACTTTCTTCACCTTTGCCCATGTCGGAATCAATCAGGGCAAATGGTCAAAGGAATATGTTGATCCGAAGGTTTTCGGAAAAGTCATCTCCGATTGGCAGAAAACCATTGATTTCAACGGCAATTATCTTGAAAACCACGATCAGCACCGTTCTATCGGCAAATACATAAAAAAGGGTTTTGAAATACCAGGATCCAAAATGCTGTTAACCCTGATTTATACTCTCAGAGGTGTTCCCTTCATCTATATGGGAGAAGAACTTGGTGCCCGGGATTACGAAAAACTGGAGTATTCCCAATGCCATGACTGTGTTACCTCCTTCATCTATCAATTAGCAACCGGCTATGGACTTCCGAAAAAGATTGCTTTTGCCAAAGCCAGACATAATGGCAGAGATGACTGCCGTGCTCCGATGGCTTTCAACTCCCAAGCCGGCTATGGCTTTTCTTCAGAGGGTATCATTCCTTGGCAGAAATATAATGAATACAGTAAATTCCTCAACGTTGAATACGAAACAAGTGATACTGATTCTACCCTGAACTATTTCAAAAAAATCAATTCATTTAGATCAGAAAGTGATGTTCTCTCATTCGGAACCATTGAATTCATCAAGGAAAAAGATCCGGAATTGTTATCCTTTATCCGTGAATATCAGGGAAAAAGACTTAAAGTCATTCTCAATTTTTCTTATAAACCGAAGAAGAATATCATCGTGCCTGAGAAGATAATTCTTTCAAACTATGAGACACATATTCCTAACCAGCTTCAGCCTTATGAAGCAATTATTTCAGAATAATCAAGCTATTTAAACCTTCTTAGAAAGAAAGCTTAGATTTTAAAGCACTTACTTAACCTAATTTCAGAATAAGGATTATTCGGTGCTGAGTTTTTATAGTATAATTTATTCCGTTGATTTGCTTTTATTCAGCTTAAAACATAACAAATAAATAGGAAATACAAATATGAGAAATTTTGTCTTTGTTTCATGTAATTTCCCAAGAAATTACTATCATTTTACCCAGGGACTGAAAGAATCAGGATTCAATGTCCTTGGCATCGGTGATGAACCTTACGAAGTACTATCCAAAGAATTAAAAGATTCTCTCACCGAATACATCTATGTTCCGGATATGTCAGTCTACGAAAACATGAAGAAAGCCTGTCAGTCCTTCACTGAGAAATACGGTCAAATCGAGTTTTTGGAATCCAATAACGAATATTGGCTAGAACAGGATGCCAGACTTAGAAGTGATTTCAATATCACGACCGGAAAAAATTCCTCAAACATCGAATACTTCAAATGTAAATCCAAAGAAAAGGAATTATATGCTCTTGCCGGAGTCAAAACTGCCAGATATCATCTGGTTGACACTCTTGAAGAATGTCTGAAGTTTATTGATCAGGTTTCCTACCCAATCATTGCTAAACCGGATAACGGAGTGGGTGGCCATGCCACCTACAAGATTGAATCACGTGAACAGTTTGATAGTTTCTTTCTTCATAAAAGCCCATATATCAGCTATCTTCTCGAAGAATTCATCAATGGTGATCTGATTTCCTTTGATGGTGTCAGCAACTCCAAAGCCGATATTGTCTTTTGTTCAAATGAAGTCTTCCCCGATCATTTTGACTGTGTGAAGGATAGTACGGTTGACATCTATTATTATGGAAATATCGAAATTCCGGAAGATCTGAAAGAAGCCGGAAGAAAGGTCCTTAAAGCCTTTGATGCCAGATATCGCTACTTCCACTTAGAATTTCTCCGTCTGAAAGAAGATAAACCCGGATTAGGAAGAAAAGGTGAACTATTAGGATTGGAAGCCAATATGCGGGCACCAGGCGGATTCACTCCCGATGTCATTAACTACGCCAATAGTGTCGATTCCTACAAAATCTGGGCAAAGGTTATGGCCAATGATACCTATGTTTCTGATAAGAAAAACGAGCATTTCTATGCTATGTATGTCGGAAGAAGAAAGCATCGTGAATACTTCCTCTCTCTCAAAGAAATCAATCTGATTTATAAGACTGCTATCTGCACCTCTGGTGTCATTCCGGAAGTCTTAGCCGATGCCTTAGGAGACGAATTCTGTATTGCCAAGTTCAAAACTCTCGAAGAAGGAAACACCTTTACCAAACTATTAACAGAGAAAAAGAGTATCCCTTTTGACTACAATCATAAAAAAGAGTAGTTTTTTTGTGATTAGGTAGCATAAAAAGATAGTTTATTAGTGTATTATATTAATGAAAGAAATAACAGGAAAAACAAATGAAAAAAAGAATTCTTCCCATTGCAATGCTTTCACTGCTCTTTGCAGTAAGTTCTTGCAATAATCCTTCAACTGAACCCTCTACTTCTGAATCAACTTCTGAATCAACTTCTCAGTGAACTGTCACCGATGATTCCACCTCAACCGGAGATTCCACTGCTCCTAGTGACTCAACTACTCCTAGCGATTCTACTGAACCTAGTGATTCTACTGAACCTAGCGATTCTACTGAACCTAGTGATTCTACTGATGAGGATGAATACGACATCACCTCTATCAGTGATTTCATCTCTGCCGCTGATACTTCAACCTACAAGTATCTCAAGGGAACTATCACTGAAATCACTACCACTAAATATTCAAATTTCAATCTTCGCGATGCCAATGGCGATACCATTTATGTTTATGGATTAGAAACTTCCAAAGGATCTGGAGTAACTGAAACCAACATTAAAGTCGGTGATACTGTTATCATCTGCGGAACCTATTCCTATTATGAAAAGAACAGTCTTAACGAAGTCCTCAATGCCTATTTAGTTGAGAACCTAACTAGTGGTTCTGATACTCCATCCACCGGAGACCATGAATTCACTGAATTCACTTCCGATGAAAAAGCTCTTTTCAATGAACTCGTTGGTTTTGTTGTTCCATTCATGCCTTCTGATGAATATTATGTCGATGAATTTGATGGTGGCATCAACTATTACTCTTTTGGAAATACCTCAGCTGAATTTACTTCCTATATTGCTACCTTAAAGAAGAGTTATACTTTCTCCGGAACTGATGTTGATAGCGATAATGACACTTGGTATTTGTTCGATTATGAAGATTACTATATTGATATCTGCTATTATCTCTATGATTCTGAATATATTATGGATATGTAAATCTACAGCAGTGATGATAGTGGCAGTGGTGACTCCGGAGAAGGCTCTTTAGTTACCAACGAAGGAAAAGGATTACCTACCGGAACCGATGGTGTCTATGATGTTGATTTCACCAAGGGAAAAGTTCAGGACTGCAGTCAGTTAGATAACACTGAAGATGGATGTCCAACCACTGGTGATGTCAAAGTCTTAGTTCTTCCTATCCAATTCAGTGACATTACAGCTGCATCAAAGGGATATACCATTGATGCTATTGATACTGCCTTCAACAGTGATTCCTCCACTTTACCTTATAAGTCAGTCTCTAACTACTACAATCTTTCTTCCTACAATCAGCTTAACTTAGATTTCGATGTCATGGATTCCTGGATCACCGCCAGTCAGCCTTCATCCTACTATCTTAGTATGGATGAAGATGAAAATCCTGATCAGGAACTTATGGATGAAATCCTTTCTGATTTATCTAAGACCATGGATCTCAGCGATTATGATTCTGATAACAACGGAACTATTGATGCCGTTATCTGCGTCAATACCTTAGCCATTGATTCTACAAGTGATGGAAACATCCTTCAGTGGGCCTATCGTTATTGGAATATGTATAGTGATGATGGTACTTATCTCAATTCCTATGATGATGTCTGTGCCTGGGATTATCTCTGGGCTTCCTATCAGTTCCTTTTCGAAACTGTCGATGCCAATGGCCACACCTCTTTTGATGGACCTAACGCAACCAATACCTACACCTTCATTCATGAATTCGGTCATGTCTTAGGCGCTGATGATTATTATGATACTGACTATTCCGAAAAGATCACTCTTGACGGCCATGATGTCATGGATTCAGAAATCGGTGATCACAATCCTTACTCTAAGTTCAACTATGGCTGGCTTACTGAATCACGCTTAGTCACTGATTCTGTCAGCTTAGATCTTGAAGCCTTTGCTACCAATGGCGATACCATCATCTTAGCCAACAACTGGGATACTACTCTTGGTGCCTATCAGGAATATTATGTCCTAATGTACTATACCAACACCGGTCTTAACGGCGGAGACTATGGATATTTCGATGAAGAAGGTGTTGTCATGTATCATGTCGATGCTTCTCTTATCAAATATGACAATCTCACTTTAATGGATGGTTCTCAGGCTTATGATGTCTACAACACTAATTCCTCTTCTTCTGAGAATGCTTTAATCGAATTAGTCAAGAACGGCAGTTCTTATGTCTATGGTGTCGGTGATACTTCTTCTTCCACCATCAAAGACAATAATGATGAAACCTTAGGATTCACCTTTACTGTCAACAGTCTTGATACAACCAAGGCTTCCTTAACTTTCACCAAAGCCTAACCTAAATTTTCTCTAGAAATTGACTTACTCAGGTTCTCTTTGAGAGCCTGAGTTTTTCTTTTGTCAGATTTTTTATAGTATTGATTGCAATCAAATTATTCCTATGTTATTATATGAAAGTAAAAACATATGAATAAGCGTTCATATTTAAATAGGAGGCCATCTATGAGTAACTGTCAAGAATGCCATAATCCGCAGATAGAAGAAAAAGAAGAAGAAAACAATAAACTGAGTCTGATTCTGTTATTCTTCGGAATTGCCTGTCTGATCACAGCCTTCACTCTCTCAAAGGTTGATTCTCAGTTCTCCGAGATTTCCTGGGACCTCTTCTCAGCACCAGGATTTCTTTCCTCCTACTCCTTCATCGCTTTTATCATCTACACCATCGGCTATTTGGTTCTTCTCTCATCATTGATTAAAAACTCTTTGGGTGAATTCAAAGAGAAGAATATATTCAACGAAAACTTTTTGATGTTGATAGCGACAATCGGTGCTTATGCAATATGTGAATTCCCAGAAGCACTTTTTGTTATCCTTTTTGGAATTGTTGGTGAAATGTTAGAAGATTATGCTACCGATAAAGCCAAAAAATCCATAAAGAGTCTAGTTAACAATATGCCTTTGATTGCCCACGTCAAAGATAAAGACGGAACTATCAGAGACCTGGATCCGACTGAAGTAGAAATTGATTCAGTCATTGAAGTCAGACCCGGAGAAAAGATTGCCATTGACGGATTTGTCGTCAGCGGCAATGCCAGCCTTGACCTTTCTTCCATCAACGGTGAATCTCTTCCCCAGACCGTCACTGACCAAGACTTTGTCTATTCCGGTTCTATCTGTTTAGATTCCGTCATTGAAATCAAAACTACCAAAACCTATAACGATTCAACTTTGTCAAAGATTATGAAATTAGTGGAATCCGAGCAGCAGAAAAAAGCCTCTAGTGTGAAGTTCATTTCCCGTTTTGCAAAGATCTATACTCCCATAGTCATGGTAATTGCTTTCTTAGTTTTCCTCATCGGATTTGGTGCCAATGGCTTTGTTTGGTCAGGAGCTAATGGTGGAAAAGAATGGCTTTTCAAGGCTTTAAGTATTCTTCTTATCTCCTGCCCCTGTGCCCTGGTTATTTCAGTTCCGATTGCCTTTTTTGTCGGAATCGGTCAGGCCAGTAAGATAGGTGTCCTTATCAAAGGCTCACTTGCTATGGAAAATCTTCAGAAAAGCCGAACCTTTGTTTTTGACAAAACCGGAACACTGACTAAAGGAAACTTTGCTTTGATCAGTCAGAATCATAATGACACTCTGCTTATTGCGGCTTCTTTGGAAACTTCCTCAACCCATCCGATTGCCAAAGCTTTGACAAATGCTTTCCAAGGAGAAACCAAGGAAGTCACTGATTTCAAAAATATTCCTGGCTTAGGAATCGCCGGAAAAATCGATGGAATCACCTACTATCTAGGAAACAAGGAATTGCTGTTAAATAATTCAGTGACTGATTTTGAAGAAGCTGACACCCCCTACAAGGCCTTATATTTGGCTAAAGAGAAAAAACTGATTGATGTCTTTATTGTTGCCGATGAAATAAAGCCTTCAACCAAAGATGCCATTGCCAACCTGAAATCCGAAGGAGTCAGAAGAACGATAATGTTATCCGGAGACAATAAAGCTATTGCTTCCTCAGTTGCTAAGGAGGTTGGCTGCGATATTGCAAAAGGTCAGCTGCTCCCAGATGAAAAATTGTTGTTGCTGAAAGAATATCTGAAAGAAGGCAAAACCGCCTTTGTCGGAGATGGAATCAATGATTCTCCATCACTGTTAGCAAGTGATACCGGAATTGCTATGGGCGCCTTAGGCAGTGATGCTGCCATTGAAGCCAGTGACATAGTTATCATGGATGATGACTTGCTCAAAGTCAGCGAAGCTAAAAGACTCAGCCGGAAAACTATGGCTACTGTCTATACCGCAGTAATCTTTGCTATTCTGATCAAGGCTATCATCATGGTTTTAGTTTCTGTGGGTCTGTTTGGTTCCTGGACAATGATTGTTGCTTCCCTGAGTGATACCGGAATCATGGCACTGACCGTTCTTTATGTCATGCATCTTATGCTTTATAAGCCAAAGTACTTAACCAAAAAGAAAGATAAATAAACAAAAAAGCCAATACTCAGTTATGTAGGTATTGGCTTTTTTATTTACGATATTCCGAGATCAGATTCTCTAAAGTCTGATACAAGTCCTTGCTATCAATTGGTTTTGACAGATGTGAGTTCATGCCAGCATCTCTGCTAGCCTGAATATCTTCTGCAAAAGCATTGGCAGTCAGAGAAATAATCGGTATAGCTTTACTGTCAGGTCTATCCAGCTGACGAATCATTTTTGCTGATTCCAATCCATTCATGATTGGCATACGGATATCCATCAGAATTGCATCAAACTGACCGGCTTCCGACTTCTTAAAGGTATCAAAAGCTTCCTGTCCGTTAACCACCGAAGTAACAATCATTCCCTTCTTTTCCAAAAGCTTTCGGGCAATGATGGAATTAAGCGGATGATCTTCAGCCAGAAGTATCTTGCAGCCTTTAAGACATAAATGGCTGTCAGCTTCTGTTTTCTTGGCTTCAGCTGATTTTTCTCTCAGCTTATAGTCATAGATAAAGAGAATTCCAAACTCAGTTCCTTTTCCTAACTGACTAGTGACTGAGATACTGCCACCCATGGCCTCAGCGATTTTCTTAGATAAGGCTAAACCTAGACCAGTTCCCTTCACCGCGGAAGAAAAAGAATTACGTTCCTGTTCAAAAGGTTTGAATATTCTATTTTTGAGGAAATCCTCACTCATACCACAGCCATCATCCTTGATAGTGATTAAGTCCTTAGAAATCTTATCATCATGGGAAATATGTTTGATTGAGAAAGAGACATGTCCGTTCTGAGGAGTGAATTTAGCCGCATTATTCAGTAGATTCATCAGCATCTGCTGTGTTTTCAAAGGATCAACATAGAAGGAGAAAAGGCTGTTGTTGAAAGCCCAGTTAGGGTAGGTGAATTCAATGCCTTTATTCTTCATGATCGGGGTAATCATTTCAATAACTGGTCCGATAATCTCAGCAATAGAACACCATTCCTTATGAAGTTCAAATTTTCCGCTGTCAATTCGGCTCATATCCAGAATGTCGTTAATCAGATTAAGCAGATATTTACTGGAATCAGAGATTTCATGGAGATATTCATCAGTCTGAGGATTATTGTTTTCATCCAAAGCTAAATTGGTCATACCAATAATGACATTCATCGGAGTTCTTATTTCATGGCTCATATTGGATAAGAAGCTGGTTTTAGCAATATTAGCTGCCTGAGCTTAATTCAAGGCTTGGGTAAGTTCTTCCTGCTTTTTAATTTCATCTCTGAACTGAGTAGTGTTATCAGAGAGAGTCATGACAATAATCTTTTTATACTCATCCAAATAGAAGAAGGAAATTCGCTTTCGCCTCTGCTCATTATTATCGCCAAGCATCGAGAAGGAAATATCATAGACATTCTGATTTTCCAGTCTTTCTTTTATGGTTGAAAGTTGCGTATATCTAGCCATTTTACTGACACTGATATCAGTAGCAGAAGTTCTAAACCTATAAATAGTTTTCTTCATATCATCACTCTTATGGATGTTATCGATATTGAAGATTCCATTTTCAAGATCAATCCGGTAAGAATGATTTAGATTATCAATGTTTGCCAGATAGATATATTCTGAAGTATGGGAATACAGTTTATTAAAAAGATTCTTTTTAATATAGGGATAGGAAATATCATTAAGAATAAAGAATAATTCTAGATGTCCGTTATCAGGGTTAATGATAGCCTGATATTTACAGTTAAACCAATTGAAATAATCCGAGAAAGGAATATCCAAGGATTTTTCAGATATGCCTTTCTGATAATTGCTGATGATGGCATCAGAATCAAAAATTGAAAGATATCTTGCACGGATTGATTCATTAGGAATAAATTTTGAAACCGCAAAAAGGATTCCTTTCGGACTATCAAAACTGATAGATTGGAAAATGCTATTGTTCACATCATAGAAGAAACAGGCATTATCGTTAAGATCACACATACAGCAATAAGCAGCACCATTAGAAATCATATGGGCATAGACCAACTGATGATTGTATTCAGACTGCAGAAGTCTATTCTTATCAGTCAAATCAGTGATATCAGTAATATAGATGAGGATTGAAGGACGGTCAAACCACTTGATAGCCGAAGATGAAAGTTTGTATGAACGATTATCCTGCTTGAAATTATAAACAATAGAAGCCTTAGGAGAATTAAATATCTGATCAATCTGCTGACCAGAAAAATCATCAAAAGCATCCTTAATAGAAATTCCAAATTGTTTTTTACCATTAATTGGGCTGAAGAAATAATCATTTCCATAATACAATTCAAAAGTTTCCGAATCAAAGACAACAACTCCATCAACCGAGTTATCACAGATATCCTTATAGTTATTAAACTGAGGGGAAACATTTGAGGCAACAACATAATAAATCCTATCATCAGAGAAAATGTTAGTACGACGATAAAAATGGAAATCAATAAAAATCAGCTTACCTGATTTATGCTTGATTCTGGCAGTCAGATTAATCTGCTCTTCATCTCTGGTTTCAACCTCAGAAAAAGTCTTTTTAATAAACGGAATATCGTTTTCCGAGAGAGTCTTACTATAATCACCCTGACAGATATTCATAAATTCTTCCTTTGAATAGCCGTAAAGATTAGCAAATCTTTCCGAAACAATCAAAGGGCGGGCATCTCCATTGCTATCAATAAAGAAAACACCATTTCTGATTTTCAAATCATTCCATTAGAATATCCTGATTCATTAGGTTGGTAAGTTTTAGGAAGCCTCTCCATAAAAGAAATAATATAGGCTCCGGAATCATCAAAACCAATAACATGAGAAGTAGCTCTTACCCAGAAGACTTCCTGATAAGGATTGAAAACAGTAAAATCATAAACCATTTCTTTAGGAATAATTCCCTCACTTATCTGCTGGATATTCAAAGCGATTTTTCGGTTAAAGATGTTCTCGGATTTAGTTTTATGTTCCCAAGAAAAATCAGCATGGCTTTTTCCTAAAATTTCAGGAACTTCATTCCCATAAAACAAAGCACCGGAAATTTGACCATCAGAAACATATTGAACACTGGCATTACCAGGTAAATATTTTTTTAGTTCTTCTAAAGCTTGTTGATCAATTTTCATTTTGCGTATGATAATATCATAGATAAAAACGCAAAAAAACCAAATAGTTTTTTGCTATTTTTTAAAAAAACTAAAAACCCTTCTTTTTTCGGTCGTAATAGAGGTCCTCGTTCCTCTCAGAAATGTGTTCTAAGCCGGTTGAGAACAGATCTTTTATATGATTATCGGTAAGTGAATATAAAACCGATTTACCTTTTCTTTTGAATGTGACAATATCATGTTTTCTAAGAATCTGAAGCTGATGAGAAACTACCGACTGAGATACCCCCATCACTTCCACAATATCACTGACACACAATTCCTCATGAATAAGAAGTGAAATAATTGTCAGTCTGGTAGGATCAGCAAAAAGGTAATAAAAAGAAGAAAGGGAATCAAATGAATCCTTTGAAAGCATGCTTTCTTTGATTTTTTCTATGTTTTTTTCTTTTTCGTTTTCCATATACTTTTATTATAGTTGAAAACAAAGAAAGATAAAATTGTTTTTTTGTTAATAAAAAAGATAGAATATAGATATCAGTAAACTGATTTGCATAAAGGAGAACAATATGAGCAGTTCAAGCACACTCTTGATGTTTATGTTAGGTAGCATGCTTTTAAACGGAAGCAGCACGGCTGAGAATCAAAGAATTCAGAGCATTAAGACTATTGAAGCTTTGCTTATCAACCCACCACTTAGAGAAGGTGAGACTTTCTATAATTATTCGTTCCTTGATAAAGACAAAGTCCAACGAAACATTCCTTATTTGGCTATCCGTTCAAATGGTATCTTTATTTTTGAAGTAATCAACACTTTTGGTCTGATCTATGGCAAAAAGAATGATCCTCTTTGGTATCACAGTGCTCCTGGTCAAATGAATAAGACTCCTTTTGCTAATCCCACTGCCATGCTGAATGAAACCGCCGGAAGTCTTTCTCAGCTATTAGAAGGAAAATTTCCGGTCATTCCATTGCTTGTCATCTCTCAGTCCAACCACATTGCCGAGGATGAGAATCCTTCCCTGACTTCTCTTCAGACCTTCCAACGTGATATTCTGAATCACAAAGAAAAAGTCCTCCCTCCTGAACAGATTCAGGAAGTTAAGGAAATTCTTGAAAAATCAGCTTTAAAAACACAGAACTAAATAAGAAAAGCCTTCCGCACCAGCAGAAGGCTTTTACTTTGTTATCTAATCAGATACTGTTTCTTTTCTTCATCTGTGAGATTCTTATCTCTCAGAGTCAGTTTTATATTAATGATTTCATGACAGACAACCATTCCCAAAGCCAGAACTAAGACAACCCAGGGAAGAAATAAGTAATTATCAAGATTCTTGGCAACTAAACCATAGAAGGGAGATATCAGAACATTTCCACAGTAAGCACAGGCCATCTGCAGTCCCATGACCTTCTGTGACATAGCCTTTGAGAAACGATAAGGAGTCAAAGAAATAATTGCCGGATAGATAGGTGCACAGCCTAGGCCAATGAAAGCAAAGCCAACAACTGAGAAATAGACACTCCCAGGAAGCAATGCCAGAATCAGGCCGACAATCAGAAGAGATTCACCCATTCTGATCATATTGATTTCTTTAATTTTCAGAGAAAGAGGACCAGAGATGAAACGACCGATAGTGATTCCGATATAGAACATAGCTGAGAGTCTGGCAGCATCAGCAGTAGAGAAGCCTTTTCCTTGATTGAAGAAGAAGCCAGACCAGACACCGGTTGTAGTCTCCAAAGCACAATAGCAGAAGATTCCGACAATTGAAAGATAGAAGATTGGATTTTTGAATAATGACTTAGTCTCAGCTTGAGGTTCTTCCTCTATTGATTTATTGTCTATATCCAACTTTTCTTTATTAGCAACTTTATTCCATAAAGGTAAAGTAATAAATGAAATCAGACAGATGGCTAACTGAACAAAGAAGATAGCCAGAATACCGTTATACCAGCCAGAGGATTGATTAGCACTATCAATGAAGGCTGACATAATCATCGGACCAATGCTAGCTCCGACACCCCATGAACAATGAAGCCAATTCATATGAATAGGCTTGTAGTTCAAAGCCACATAATTATTCAAAGCCGAATCAATTGCTCCGGCACCAAGTCCTAAAGGAATGGCACAGAGGAAGAAACACCAGTACTGCTCTCTGACAAAAGAAAAAAGAAGAAGTCCTAAGGCAGTCAGAAGAATCGAAAAAGAAACTACTTTTCCGGTTTTGAATTTCTTAATCAGTTTTTCACTGAAGAGTGAAGAAATGATTGTAAAACAAGAAACAGTAATTCCAATATATCCGGAAATATCTTTGCTTATAGAAAGATTGTCAGCAATCGCCGGGAAGATACTGCCAAGCATCGAATCCGGTAAGCCTAGAGAAATGAAAATCAAGTAGATAATCAACAGTAACGATACAGCCATTTTGAATCTCCGATCAGCTGAAATAAAGCGCATTCAGTATTTAATATTTTATTATATATATAAATTTAATTAAAGTATATTTTAATGAGGTTTTATAGTATAATAAATAGGTGATTTATTTCACAAAACGGAGTACATTTATGGAACAAGAAAACAATGTAATGACCATCAGAGATGAGTACATCACTCTAGGTCAGTTAATCAAACATTTCCGTTTGATTGGAACCGGCGGAGAAGAGAAATTCTTCATTGCCACTCATGACATTACCTTCAACGGAGAAAAAGAAGACCGGAGAGGCAAGAAAATCCGTCCTGGGGACATTGTTGTCATTGACGGAGTTGAATATTCCGTATGTTTGCAAAAAGCCTGACACTGACTGATTTTCGCAGTTATCCGTTCCTTAACGCAGAATTTGATTCCAACAACATTTTCATCACTGGTGCTAACGGAAGTGGAAAAACAAACATTATCGAAGCCCTCTACTATCTAACCTTAGGAAGAAGCTTTAGAAAAGCTGATGACTGTGAATTAATCAGAAAAGGATCTAAAGAAGCCAGCATTTACCTTTCTTTCCATGATGAAAAAGATGATTCCGATCATTCTTTATCAGCAATTATTGGAAATAAGTACAAGGTCTTTGCCTATGATAATGAGAAGGTTCCATCTCTTTCAAAAATTCTTGGCAAGCTACTTGTCACCTACTATGATCCCAGCCAAGTATTCTTTTTCCAGGGAGAACCCTCTGACAGAAGAAAACTCATGGATGAGGTGCTCTCACAGCTATCAAACGAATATCTCTATTCCATTGGACGCTACAAAAAGCTGATCAAAGAGCGGAATTCCGCTCTAAGCAAGAACGGAGACAAAGATATCATCGATGTCTTACGAAATGAGCTCATCAATCTTGCCTATCGGATAGTGACAGAAAGAAAAAGAGCTATCAAAATTCTGTCAAAGAAAGCCACTGAATACTACAAAACTCTCTTTGGGACAACTGATGAGCTGACACTGCAGTACAAGACCAATTCTCCTCTTGATGAAGACCAGCGAAGCTTCATCACCAACTCTCTAACACTCTTTGATGAGAACAAGTCACTGGAGAATATGCGGGGAATAACCCTGATTGGGCCCCACAGAGACGATCTTATTGCCTTCCTTAACCGCAATTCACTTGCTGGGTATGGAAGCCAGGGACAGAACCGTTTGGCCTCCCTGAGTCTTAGATTAGCTATCCGTGATCTGCTGAATGAAAAACTCTCACACCAACCCATCCTTCTCCTTGATGATGTCACCAGCGATCTAGATAAACAGCGAACAGCGAACCTTCTCACCGCCGTCGGTGAAAAAGGCCAGGTGTTCATCACCGGAACCAAAATTCCCAGTGATTATCATCAGTATTCGATTTATGAAACTACAGACGACAAACAACTAGTACGGAGGAATCAAGAATGAACGAAGAAAACACTCAGCTTACCGAACAGGAAAAGAGAAGACTTGAGGCTGCTGAAAAACAGAAAAGAAAAGTTGAGCAGGTTGCTACCGATGAAGGCAGCAAAAAGCCATCTGAACCTGTGAAAAAAGCTGCCGAAGAAGTTCTCCCAACCGAAAACTTCGAAGAAGAGCATATTTCCCATGTTGATTTGAATGAGCAGCAGGAAGAAACTGCCATGAAAGCCAAGGAAGAATATACCGGCAAGGATATCGAAATTCTTCAGGGCCTGGAAGCTGTCAGACAGCGTCCTGGCATGTATATCGGAACCACTTCATCCAAAGGTCTTCATCATTTAGTCAGAGAAGCCGTTGATAACGGCATTGATGAAGCTTTGGCTGGCTACTGCAAACATATCAGAATCACTATTCTCCCACCAGAAGAAGGCTCTCAGATTAACCGCATCCGGGTTGAGGATGATGGACGTGGTATTCCCTGCGACATCAATTCCAAGACCGGTTTAAGCACTGTTGAAACAGTTTATACTGTCTTACACGCCGGCGGAAAATTCAACGACAAGACCGGATACAAGATTTCCGGCGGTCTCCATGGTGTCGGTGTCAAAGCCGTCAACGCTCTTTCGACCAAAGTCAAGGTAACTGTTTACCGTGAAGGAAACGTTCATGAAATTTGCTTTGAAAACGGTGGTAACACAGTTCAGCCAGGTCTTCAGATTGTCGGACGCTGCCCGATTGAGAAAACCGGAACCTCTGTCGAATTCACTCCCGATCCGACCATCTTCAAAGAAACCACAGTTTTTGATTTTTCCAGTATTGATACCTATATCAGACAGACGGCTTTCCTGACTACCGGACTGGATATGACTCTCGATGATGTCAGAGTCAAAGATGAACCTAAGCATTCCCACTATTATTATGATGGCGGAATCAAGGAATATGTCGCCTATATCAACGAGACCAAAGATAAAGTCTTTGATTCTGTCTTCTTTGTCTCCTCTTCAACCAATGACAAGACCTTAACCAATGGTTCAACTATTATTGTCGAATGTGCTCTCCAGCCGACCAAAGGCGGAATCATCAATATGAATTCCTTCTGCAACAACATCAGAACTGTTGGCGGCGGAACTCATGAAGAAGGTTTCCGTTTAGCTATCGGCCGTGAACTTAATTCCTATTTCAGAGGCAAAGACTGGCTGAAAGACAGCGATGACAACTTCCGCAGCGAAGACTGTATGGAAGGTTTGACTATTG
>Ga0172378_10001295_pt1 | contig 23006 bp, 18 predicted proteins | sample GrowelOW332metaG_FD_119755 | JGI IMG/M metagenome (GOLD analysis project Ga0172378, IMG submission 119755) | Groundwater microbial communities from an aquifer near a municipal landfill in Southern Ontario, Canada - Pumphouse #3_1 metaG | ecosystem: Environmental > Aquatic > Deep subsurface >... | reverse complement strand
GCGGTTTGTTTGGAATACTTATCTTTTACTCTATTTCCAAAATACCAGAAACCTTCCCATTCGTGCATGTAAACATCACCACCTAAAACATCTTTACCTTCCGAATCGTAGAACATCTCAATAGTTTTAGTTCCCTGAGCAGCACAATTAACACCCCCATAAACAATGGAGTTAACAAGATAAACAGTTGGAACATTTCCGAGCCTTACTTTGGCGTAAACTTTCTCTTCCTCGTCTATCCAAATATAGGCATCAATCGTTATGCCTTTAGTATCAGCAAGCCCGCCTAAATCAATGCCTAGCCCCTTCATTGTGAGGTCAAGAGTGCCATTAAGATGGAAAGAATTGTATCCAGCCGTCTTCATAAAATGACCCATCAACTTGCTGAAAGAAGAATAATCAGTAAAGGCACTAGCATCTTGTCGTAATGGGTGCTTGGTATCGTCATAAACATAGTTGAGGCCAACGTCTTTATTAGTTAAGGAAAGAGAGCCACTGATGCTACCCATTGAAAGATTAAGTATGTTTAATCCCTTAACGAAGAAAGGATGAGTGGCATCTCCTTTATCAAGAACCACTTCAATCTTAATGTCTTCAACTGTGGAAAGAAGTTCCTTACTAATAGTTAAAGAAATAATATTGTCTTTGAGGTCAAGATCACGAACAAGAGGAATACCTCCCGTATTTAGCAAAGCCTTAATTAAGTCACGGCAATCACTAACGACTGCAGCATTTTGGATAATCTTATTAATCATCGGCATGAGGGAATTAATTGCCGGAACGCCATCAGTGAAAAGCAAATTAAAGTACTGCATGAACCGAGCATTTCCTTTATCGGTAGCCAGGCTTTTCATAGTCTCTCCTAGTTCGCTGAAAGAAGCTTTAGTGGTTCTTCCGAGCATGCTGCCTTTATCGTTGCCCGCGATTGACTCCATATAGGAGAAGAGGATTTGTTCATCGCTTCGATAGTCAAAAGTAAAGTTATGAGAAGTATCTAAGAAAGTTCCTGATCCGGCATTAGTTTCTTCTTGTCCTATAAGAGAGAAAGAACCATAGCCTAACATCTTACTAAGGGACATATCTAAGGAACCAACAATGGTTTTGCTTCCGTGATCTAAGTCATTTGAATCCGTAAATGATCCTCTAACATCCATTGAGAATTCTTTTTGTCCAATGAGAGTTTCTAAGTCAAAGTACTTTAAATCAAGATAACGATTATCATCTTCCGCTTTCACGATTTTCTTGCTGGCGTCAAAGGAATGCATGCTCAAAGAAACATCGATACTGAAAGCATCTTCGGAAGTTGATGAAGCAAAAGAAAGACCTTTAAGAGAAGCTTTAGAAGGCAGTCCATTATTGAGAGTCAAAGTTAGAGTTACATCAGAAACAGTGTGGAGGAAACAAGAATCCAGAACGAGATTAATCTCTCCTGATCCATAGGAAATATTCTTAATCCAACCATCCGTTAAAATCTTTACGATATCAAATTCCTCAGGAGTGGCCGTAAAGAGAAGCTTCAACTCATCAATTCGATCAACAATCGAAGAAAAAAGATTCTTATAGATCGGTAAGTCTTGGTAGGCCGTACCGCTTACAAGTTGAATGTCTGAAAATAAGGCCGAAAGAGAAGCAATGTTGTCGGTAACATAAAGGTCATGACCAAAAGAGGCAATGTCATTATGATATTGCAGTAAAAGATCAGCTTCTTCAAAACGTTGCCCTTCTAAATAAGCGTTAATCTCATGGCTAACACCAAGACGATCTTTTAGACCACCACCGAGATAAAGGCTAAGACCATTCTCCCAGTTAGCTTCAAGAGAACCGGACATTGTCGAAACAATCTCTTCCTTAGAAAAAGTGGAATCCTCACTTGTTTCATCACGATGTTGCCCATCAATCGAAGCGTTGACATCGACGCTGAAGTCTAGACCGATATTTGTCTTAGACAAAGAATTAACCCCGTTCGTAATAGAGTTAATGTCGAGAAAGAATTCAGAGTAAGTAGGATCTAACGATAGAGTTTGGAGATCGACAAATTTCGTTTCGCCGCTCTTTCTAAGCAAAGTAACATTAAAATCAAATCCACCAAAAGAAAGATTTGAAAGCGAGAACTTGAGTCGCCCATCGCTATTAAAGGAAATGAGAAGATTAAAACATCCATCACCTAGGCCAAAGATGTTGTTATTAAGGTCTAAAGAAATAGTGCCAAGACCAAGATTTATGCCCTGAATTGGAGAAGTCCCAAGAAAGGAAAAAATCTTCCATTCCATTGCTAAGGAAAGGGTATTATTGGTCAACATATTTACAATAGCAGGGAGAATATCACCATATCCAAGCTTACTAATTGAGGAGAATAAATAGGCAGAAGCCCCTGTATGTTCTTGAGAAAGAATCGCAGAAATTGCATTAGCGGCTTCATTAAGACCAAGATTTGCGTTTGTTTCGCCTTCGCTTTGGCTCTCAACCTTACCTTTAAGATAAAGAGGTTCCATTCCCCCTTCTCCAAGTGAAAGATTTTGATAAGCAGCATAGTATTCTGAAGTACTTCCGAAAGTTCCATCAAAATCAATTTCGTGGGAATAACCAAGGTGATCTTGAATAGAGAGATCCGCCATCAATCGGGAAGAACTCGCCCCATTTCCAAGAAGGAGACTGCCGCTGATAACATCGCCATTAATATCGCCTTTCTTCTTCGCGGAAATATCAAAATCAAAACCGTTTTGAGAAGAATAGTCACTATAAGGAAGATCAGTCAACATCCCTAAAAGCCCAAGATTATTTCCAAGAGCCTTAAACTCTTCAGTATTCACTCTTAAAGATTGAACTTGTTCAGGAATACTTGAAGAAACCTTAGAAATATTGAGGTCGAAAGAAACATCTAAGTTGCCTACAGAGAAGGAAGGAATGCTTAAGCCTGTAAAGTTATGATCGAGGTCACTATGGAAAACAAGACTAATAAAAGGTAATGATGTTAAGGCGTAGTCAATTGAAGTTTTACCAACTGTAGACTGCATTCCCGCTAAGGCCGAAGTTAAGGTGCCCATTAGCATAGAGGAAAGACCTTCCGGCAAGGACAAGTTAGGGGCAAAGCCTAAGGTCTTAAAGAATGAAACAACGTTCTTGAGAAGGGAATTATCAATCTTCCATTTACCAACTTCTATCGCTGCATAAAGGTCATTGTCTTGATAGGTAACAGTATAAGGAATACTTAATAAGCCACCTAAAACGAATTTTCCAGTCGTGCTTAAGAAAATATTATCAAGAGAAGCCATTGAAAAATTAAAGGTATCACCCTGAACTAAAAAGCCAACTCCAGTTGAAAGGCCCTTTAATGTATAAGTAGCTTCTAAATAACGAGTGCTAGCTAAGTTAGCAGTAAACAAGTCGAGATCACTTTCAGGTTCACTGCTAATAACCTGCCCATGGTTTCCTTCTTCCGGAGAAGATTGAGGTTGTAAGAAATAAGTCATGGTCGCGGAAGCAGCGAAGACGGAAACGAATAAAGATACGGCTTTGATCCAGAATTTCATGATTCAAAGCCCCCTAAAGAATAGTCAACGTCCGTATTTTGGTCAGGAATATCAGGGCTAGAAGATGTGTTGTAATTGACAGTCATGTTAGCCGTTGTCGTTGCGTTCGCACCAAACTTTTTAGCGTTATAACATTCCTCAATTCTTAGTGTTCTAGGCGCTAAATCCTTTTCTAATGTAAAGGTTAAGCGGCAGTACTTAAAGTGAGGTTCAGCTTCAAGACCAGAAAGCGAAATCATCTGTTGAGCATATTTCTTAACGCCACCAAATGTATCAAGACGGACATAGACAGTGTAAGTGCCATCGCTATTCTGTTTCTTATAGCTGACTGGTTCCTCATCGGAAGCAGAAGTTGGTTCTTTTATGATGGAGTTATAGACATTTCCAGCTGCATCTTTGTAGTTTCCAAAGAAGTAATTAGTGAAATGAGTAAGGTCATAACCATAGAGATCAGCATAGGTAGAAGTCTCAGCAGTTGTTGGATTTTTGCCTGTCCAAGAAGCAGAAAGGCAACCATCCTTCACTTCACTAGAATCAATGTAATAGACCTTCCCGTCTTTTTGAGTAGCCCGATGACCTGTGGCGACCATCGAAGATTTTGAAAGAGATTCACTGAAATACTGGTCGTTTTTCTTAAAGCCACAAGAGACAATTTTTTGGTCAACTATTGAAGCTACAGCCGAGCCTTGACAGTACCAAGAGGTTTCTTCCTTGCTATCAAAAATGTAAGCGGCTAAAGAAAGGACATCATCAACTTCGTAGTTATTCGTAGCAAATGATTCACCACTCTTAAGAGTACCTTGATATTTGCTAATCATTTTGTCGCTGGCTTTGTTGTCTAATAAGGCAGCATCTGGAGTTGGGGCGTCAGTGTGCAAAAGATCAGACAAAAATTTCCCAAAGTAAACACCACCGCCAATTCCTACGCCAATAAGACCAACTAGAATTAGAGAAACCGTACTAATGCTCATTCTCTTTTTCCCGTTGGTACCTGGTTTTGAAGAAAAGAGTGAATGTGCCCAAGCCTGCATTTTGCTATGCTTATTTTTTACTTCAGTTGGATTTGTCGCATCAATCAACGGAACTTCGGTATCTAAAGCAAAGAGGCTAGTCTCCGGATGAAGACGGAATCTGTCAACTGTGTAAGAAACAAGTGTCTCTCCTTTATCGGAAAAAAGACCTAAATCAAACTGGGAACCAAAAAAGAAGGAAACCCGACCTAACACTGTCGGTGACAAGCCATTGCAGATAAAGTTTTGCTCTTTTTGTCCCATATGTTTATCCAAGTTTAGATAATACACGCCCACACGCGCGTCTCACGCTACTCTTGCGCGCCCACGTAGTAGAGCTGTTCTACAAATTGTAGAATGTGATATACTTGTCTCGTTGAAAGAGAATGTAACAAATTTCAACAGTGTTTATCGCGATAAATAATTTACCTATTTTACACAATACGGAAAAGGAGAGGAGAATATGGTTTCAGAAGATCTGGCCAAAATTGTCGCTGAAAACTTAGTAGATTTGCGAAAAGGCAGCCATATGACCCAACAAGAATTGGCTGAAAAATTCGATTATAGTGGAAAATCTGTTTCAAAATGGGAAAACGGATACGCAATACCCTCAGTCGAAGTTCTAAAACAATTAGCGGATTTTTATGGCGTCAATGTAGATTATCTATTAAGTAAGAACGATCCGAAAAGAAGAAAAGAACTTCGCCGAGATACCAGACAGATGCAAAACCGCATTGTCATTACAGCAATGTTATTTACTTTTGTTTGGCTAATTGCCGTTGTTGTTTATTGTTCTATGCTCTCTCAACATGCTGACCAGGCATGGATTTCTTTTATCTGGGGAATCCCCGTTTCTTTCTTAGCTACAGCCTTTATGTCATATCGGTTTTGGGGACGTGGGTGGTTAGTCTTCTCCCTTTCTACTCTTTTCCTTTGGACAACAATTCTTGCCTTTTATCTTAGTTTCTTAGACCAAAATGTTTGGTATATGTTCTTAGCTGGAATCCCTCTAGAAGTAATTCTCGTTCTCTTTACTCAGTATAAATAACGTGGACAAAAAATGGTAGAGCGAAAGCTCCACCACTTTTATTAACTGAATAATTAATTAGAACTCGCCAAGATAGTAGTTCTTTTTGCCGCGTCTAATAACAACGTATTTTCCAAAGAGAGCATCAGAGGTACTTAACACAAGGTTAGGATCAGTAACTTTAGTCCCATTAATAGAAACACTATTTTGAGCGATAAAGGTTCTGGCCTGAGTTTTACTTGAAGCGGCGCCTAAAATAATTAAGGCATCGACAAGATTGACGCCTTCTTCGATTTTCTTTCGTAAAGAGCCAAGAACATCAAGAATCTCATCTTCTTTTAGACTAGCAACATCTCCAGAGAAAAGGGCTTCGCTCATGCGTAAAGCTTCTTCCGCTCCTTCTTCCTTATGAATTTCTTTCGTAACTTCATAGGCTAATCTCTTTTGAGCGATTCTCTCTCCTGGGCTCGCAAAATGGAGACGAGCAACCTCTTCGATTTCATCTTTTGAAAGGAAAGTAAAGACCTTAAGGTACTTAACAGCGTCTTCATCGGTAGTATTGATAAAGTATTGATAGAGTTTATATGGAGAAGTAAGTTTTGGATCAAGGAATAAGGCTCCATCTTCGGACTTCCCAAACTTTTTGCCGTCGGCTCTTGTGATTAAATGAGCCGTCATACAACCAGCTTTAGCTTCGTCTCCGTCCATCTTTCTAATAAGTTCCAAACCAGAGGTTAAGTTACCCCACTGATCATTGCCGCCAAGTTGAATATGGCAGCCATATTCATGAAGCAAATGATGGAAGTCAATGGACTGAAGAATCTGATAAGCAAACTCTGTAAAAGAAATACCGGCATCAAGTCTAGAAGAAACTATTTCTTTAGAAAGCATGTAGTTAATTGGGAAATATTTGCCATAATCCCTAAGGAAATCAATCGTCTCCATATGTCCAAGCCAATCATAGTTATTAATGATCATGCCTTTATTTGGATCAGAAAGATCTAGGAATCTCTCTAACTGTTCCTTAATGCAAGCAGTGTTCTTCGCTAAAGTATCTTTTGTCTGAATGTTTCTTTCTTTGCTCTTCCCTGATGGGTCACCAATCATGCCTGTGGCTCCGCCAACAAGAGCAATAATCTTGTGCCCAGCTTGTTGAAATCTCATCAACAACGATATCATAACGAAATTACCTAAATGCATTGAAGAAGCGGAAGGATCAAAGCCACAATAAACTACTTGTTTTTCATCAAGCAATTTTCTGACTTCTTCTTCGTTGCTATATTGTTGAATAAGTCCTCGGTAATTAAGATCGTCAATCAAGTTTTCCATAAAATTCTCCTACTTCGGTATTCTACAACAATCATCTACTAAAAGGGCTATCAATCGGCTATTTTCATGTTGTTTTCGCTAAAACTAACTAAACAAAAAAGAAGCGGCCGAAGCCGCTCCTTAATTGGTTAATATCTATTAGTACATTCCGCCCATATCCGGAGCGGGAGCTACTGGTTTTTCTTCTTTGATCTCGCTGACAGCAGCCTCAGTGGTTACAAATAGAGCGGAGATACTAGAAGCATTGAGAATAGCGCTCCTCGTAACCTTTGTCGGGTCTACAATCCCTTCTTCAAACATATCGACCCACTTGCCTTCTTTAGCATCGAAGCCGATTCCAGGCTTCGATGCCTTTTGGATATCAACGATTTCGTTAACATCAAAGCCGGCGTTTTCAGCAATCTGTTTTAGTGGTTCGTATAGAGATTCAAGGACGACATCAATTCCCTTTTGGATATCAGGATTTTTGTCCTTGAGCGTCTTCTTAAGGTCGGTATAAACCTCGCTTAAAGCCGCTCCACCGCCAATAACAATACCTTCGCTAACAGCAGCTTTAGTAGCATTAAGGGCATCTTCAATGCGAAGTTTCTTATCCTTTAATTCAGATTCAGTCATCGCACCGACTTTAAGGATAGCCACGCCATCACTCATCTTAGCGATTCTCTTAGTAATAGCTTTCTTATCGTATTCACTATTAGCAGCATCAAGTTGTCCGTTAAGTTCAGCAATTCGAGCTTCAATATCGCTCTTTGAGCCATTTCCACCGATGATAACGGTGGCATCTTTCTTAACAGTAATCTTCTTTGCGCTGCCAAGATCATCTAGAGTAGCATTCTTTAGTTCCATACCAAGGTCTTTGCTAAAGAACTTTGCACCAGTGAGAATAGCGATGTCTTGAAGAGCATTCTTTTGAGCATCTCCAAACTCCGGAGCCTTAACGGCAACAACATTAAAGGTTCCACGAAGTTTATTTACGATGAGCGTGCTTGTTACATCGCTATCGAGGTCGTCGGCAACAATTAATAACGGCTTATGAGAATCGACGACAGATTGAAGAAGCGGAACGATATCGTTGATATTACTAATCTTCATATCAGTAACAAGGACATAGGCACTTTCAAGTTCTGCGGTCATCTTTTCACGGTCAGTTACCATATAAGGGCTTAAATAACCTTTATCAAATTCCAACCCTTGGGTGATAGAAAGTTCGTCTTCAACACCTTTGCTCTCATCAACGCTAATTACTCCAGTTTTCCCGACTTTAGCCATTGCTTCAGCGATAAGTTTACCAATCTCGGGCTCTCCGCTTGAGATTGTAGCAACGGATTCAATATCTTCATTAGTAACGACTGGATGAGATTTATCGAGCAATTTAGCAGCAACTTCTTTTCCTGCTCTTTCAATTCCTGTCCTTACAAAGACTGGATTAGCACCTTTTTCAACTGCGGCAATTCCGCGATGAATCATAGCTTGCGCTAAAACAGTGGCGGTTGTTGTTCCATCACCAGCTTTTTCGTTGGTTCGATTAGCAACTTCAAAGACAAGCTTCGCTCCCATGTTTTGGAAGTTATTCTTTAATTCAATTTCTCTAGCAATGGTGACACCATCATTGCAGACGAGCGGTGATCCATAGCCTTTATCAAGGACAACGTTCCGTCCCTTTGGACCAAGAGTAAGTTTAACGGTATCAGCTAATTTATCGACGCCTTCAAGCATCTCGTCACGAGCGCTCTTACCAAATTTTATTTCTTTAGACATATTCTTTATCTCCTTTTATTCAATAACCGCAAGGATATCTTCGGCCTTAATAAGTAAGTATTTATGGTCTCCATCCTCGTAATCAGTGCCGCTATATTCGCGGTAAACGACTTTATTTCCGATTGTAACATTCTCGATTGGAATGATTTTTCCCCCATCAAGATGTTTCCCGTCACCAATAGCAATAACAGTGGCAACGTTCCCGGTTTTTTTCTCGCTCGTGAGAACGATAGAGCCGATTTTCTTTTCACTTGGGATTTTCTCGAGTAATAAGTAATCGTTCAAAGGTTTAATCATTTTTGTTCCCTCCTAGTGGATACGTGAAGTATATTAGCGCACATTTTGGCACTGTCAATACGTGAGTGCTAAAAATATTAGAAAGTTAAACTTAAAGTACTTCTATGTTCAAATTGAATAAAAGCAACTCTAACAAAAGAAAATAAAAAACCGGGATAAACCCGGCTTTTGCGTTTATTTCTTGGTACTATTTCGAGAAATTAGGTGAGCATCGAACTTATAGGATTTTTCTAGAAGCTCACGATGAATGAGATCAATTAACATGTACATTGCTCTCTTTCCTACTTCATTCATATCAATTTGGAGTGAAGTAAGGGATGGACGAACGATTGTCGCGTATTTAGTTCCAACGAGCGAAAGGATTTCGACATCCTCAGGAACTCTTAAGCCACAGTCGGTAGCAGCATTTTGGATAGCGGCAGCAATTGAATCACGATAAGCAACAAAGTATCCATTGCTATTAGACTTAAAGTAATCAACGAAATCAGCATAAGTATGAGAGTAAGAGTCATCGCAATTGATGACTTTATAGGGCTTGCCAAACTCATTATGAGTATCAACAAAGATCTTTTCACATCTAGCAAGTAAACGACCAGAGTTATGAACATGGACGAAAGTCATTTCATGGAAAGCGCCTTGAGTGAAGTAATCTTTAATTGCATCACGGAGAGCCTCCTCATAAGAGAAAGTGACGCATCCAACCCGATCGCCAGTGATTTTATTGTTAACAACAATTGTTGGAACACTATAACTATTAATCTTCATGACGTCCTCGGCGTCGAGTTCGTCGTCAAAGATAATCGCTCCATCAACGTGAGTGGTAATGACCTTTTCAATAACGGAAAGAGCTTCTTCTCTACTATGAGAGGTGACAAATAAAGTAAGGACAAAACCTTTTTCTTTAGCAACATCAGTGATGCCATTAAGCATGTTTGATATGTAAACGTAATTTGCGCTAGGAATAACAACTCCAATGTTGGTGGTTCGATTAGTTGCGAGAGCTTGAGCTAAACCGCTAGGTTTATATCCAAGCCTTTGAATGGTTTCTTCAACTCTTCCCCTAGTTGCAGCAGTAACATTTCCTTGTTTATTGATGACACGGCTAACGGTGGCAAGAGAGACACCCGCCGCTTGGGCAACCTGATAAATCGTTACCCTTTCTTTTAAGTTATCCATTAATAAACCTCCATTGATAGTCTATGAAAACATTTTCATAACTTCAATGTTTATTGCAGAAGTAACTAGGCAAAATCAAAATTATGCCTAGTTACTCCGTCTCAAAATATCGGAAGAAACTATTATTTTTAGCGATATGTAAATGAAAAGGCCCCGAAAGGCCTTGAAAAGTTTTTACATTCTTTTTACAAAACGACTTTACTTAATCTCGTTGAAGGAATATTTCTCCGGCCCTCTTTAGCCTGAGGATTGCCATCAAGTTCCACTAAATCGCCGGTAAATCCTACCGTTCCATTAAGAATCAAAGAACTGCCAACCCCATACATATCGACAGGAACTCCCTCGTTCGTCCACTCAGCAATCTTTTTAGCAGTAAAACCACTGCTAACAACAATCTTAATGTTAGGGAAACCAGCCGCGTCTACTTCTTTTCTTAAGGCGTAAATTAATTCTTTGCAAACACCATGAGGGTCAAAAGCAGAGGTATCTTTATCATCGAAATAATGATCGATTAAGGCTTTAGAAGTATCCACTCTCACAGCGGAAAGGGTATCACCTAAAGCTTTGGCAGCCATAATTGTATCCCTTACAACATTGTTATGGTAATCAATGAGGGCGGTCACTTTCTCATTAGGAAAGGATTCGTGATAAAGCTTACAGGCTTTTACGATATCTCCCCCACAGATTGCGATTAAGGCGTGAGGCATAGTCCCCATTCCTTTAACTCCTACCCAAGAACCTTGGGCATCAGTAGAGAATTTCTTAATTCCGGCGACATAAGTCGCATATCCATCACCCGCTTGGGTTAGGTAATCATCTTGACGGTCAGCCATAGAGAAAGTTGGAGTACCCTTCAAAGCGGCAACGACTTCAGCAACGTTAGTAGCCACAGAAGAACGACGCGCTAAGATTCCGTCAATTAAAGATTCAAGGAAGCCGAAATCTTCATACTTTCCGGTAACCTTAAGAACTGGTTCTCCAGCATCTACGACATCACCATCATTAAGAGCAAGAATCTCAAGACTTTCAGGATTTATCGCAAAACGCTTGATTAAAGCAATACTTTCGTCAATACCACAAACCATCGCCCCGTCTTTTCTTTGAAACCACTGCTCGGTAACAATATGACCAGGAGCTTTAGTTAAGACAATTTGTCGTGACTTTAAGAAGTAATTAGCGCTATAGAAACCTTCACCAATTTTTGGATCAAAACAGAAAGTCTTATCGGTTAATCGTTTGATTAAGCCTTTTTCCTTCAAAACAATTTCGAGTTCTTCCATTTTATTTTCCTCCATAAAAGAAATCATCACCTGGTGTATAGTCCTCAACTAAGAAGGCTTCTTCTCCTTCAAGTCCGAGGTCAACCCCAGAGCAAAGTAAAACATCATTATTCAGGTTTCTTTCTTCAAAAGCCTTAAAGAGTTGTCCATTTTTCAAGATAGAACCCGGCAAGGCACAAACAACTAAGGCACCTTCAGTAAGGTTCTTAAAACTACTAACAGTCGAAACTTCCTTATCTCCTAAACTTAAAGAAACAATCAATTTCTTTTCGTCGAGAGGATGTTCCTCTAAGGAAAGAACTTTTCCAATCACATATCCAGAAGAGGTCAAGGCTATAAGAGGTTTAAGGCCAACTCCTTCAAGGAGAGCATTAACAGCATCGATTAAGCGATCTTCCGGAGCAAAAATCGCTCCTTTACTCTTTAACTTTATCGTCTTAGACAAATTAAAGATGTTGATTCCAACAAGAACGTCCTTGGAATAGAGACAAACAACTCCATCCTTCTCAATTGTAGAATCAACTTTAGCCTCAGGATTGATGAGAATAAAAAGGACATCTCCAGATACATCGTGATTGTAAAACAAACGATACATAGCACTTTCTCCTTATTTCTTAACTAATATCATCCTATGAATTGGCTTTCCTTCGTTTCGGAAGTTCCGTTCATATTCACTCATGGCATCACTATCTTTATCAAAGGCATAATCAAAAGTTTCGCTTTCGATAATCAGGTTAGCTAAGGGAACTTGTTCCTTACTAAATTCCCATAAAATATCATTATCCGTCTTAATAAAGATTTTCCCTTCTTCTTTAAGAAGCGAAGCAATCGTCATTAATCTTGGAGCGTACGTAAGCCGTCTCTTCTCGTGTCTTTTCTTAGGCCAAGGATCACTGAAGTTAAGATAAATCGCATCAAAACGAACTTCATTTAGAGAAGGAAAAGCTTCATCAAAATCAAGAGCCATGGCCCTAACATTCTTAATTTCGTTCTCAACAAGTTTCTTCACTAAGGTGCCACAAACCGAAATATCGCGTTCTAAAACAACAAAGTGACCAGTTTTTAAAGAAGAAAGGCCAAGTATAAAATCTCCTTTTCCTCCTCCGATTTCTAAAAAGAGAGGAGACGAAAAGAAGGGATCGTTAGGATCAATAGAATTTATGGCAATTTCGTTATGAGCCGCAATAAAAGGAGCCGCCCATGCTTTATGCCGTCCCCTCACTTACTAGCCTTTCCAAGAGCTAAAATAGCCCGTGCATAAATAGCGATTTGTTTGTTGAAATCATCAATATAGATGTATTCATCAGGAGCGTGAATAGAACCATCATGCCCTTTAAAAGCTGATCCAAAAGCAACAGTGTTCGGGGCTTCTTTCGCGTACGTTCCACCTCCGATAGCCATTGGTTTAGAGAAATAATCGTGAGTTTCTTTCCGATAAGCTTTCATTAGAGTAGAAACTAAAGACGAACGACGATCAAATAATAACTTATCAGTCGAACTAATAATGGTTACTGACATTTTAGAAGCAGACTCTAAAGCCTTGATACAGGCATTCGGGTCAGTATTTTCTCCAAAGCGGAAATCAACCATCATCTTAAGAACATGCCCATCATACTTAATGATGCCATAGTTATAGGTTGTATCCCCTAATTCTGGGGAATGGCAATATCCACCAAAGGAACGACCATTGGGATCTTTTAAACTAGTGGCCAAGGTCTTTAAAGCCTCAAGATTATAGAAATTTCCAAGAGTTTCAAAAGCTAATAGAGCGGCATTAATTCCTTTTTCTGGAAGAGAGCCGTGGCTGCTCTTTCCCTTAAAGGTCACGATATCAATTAAGCCAGCACTAGAAATATCACCCGAAATTTTTTGTTCTTTGAAGAAATCAACGAAATTTTGGTCGTGCTTTATTGTGACTACTAAGCTATCACAGACAGCATTAGAGACGACACCACCATCCATATTAATAATAGGAGCAAGATCAAGAATCCGAGTCGCGATAGCGCCCTTCATAGCTTTCTCTCCGTAAACGAGAGGGAATTCGGAGTCAGGGGTAAATCCAAATTTTGGGGCTTCTTTATTTAGTTTATGGAAATAGTATTCAAGACAACTAGATCCTCTTTCCTCATCGCCTCCAGCGACTAGCCGAACCCGGAATTTAGAAATTAAGCCAGCATCTTTAAGAGACTTAATAGCATAAAAAGCAGCGATAAGGGGTCCCTTGTCGTCACTAGTTCCTCGTCCCCACAATCTTCCATCTTTAAGAGTAGGAGAGAACGGAGGGTTGCTCCATTTACCGCTGGCGGGGACAACGTCCGCGTGAGCAAAGATAGAAATAAGAGGTCCACTTTCTCCAATTGTTAGTTCAGTGGCTCGGCCATCACACTTGTCAATAGCAAATCCGTAGTCTTCGCCAAGTTTAGCGACATAATCGAGGGCTTTCTTAACGCCGGCTCCATAAGGAGCATCGGAAGTAATCGTGTTGGCGTCATAAACAGAATCGATCGCAACAAATTTTTGTAGAGCTAAAAGGGCATCTTTTTCTAATCCCTTAGCAAGTCTTTTATATCTGGTCATTTGACCTCCTTTTTAGACGCTTACAAGCGCCCATTTTCTCCTAAGTTTGGTAAGGCTCTATTGAGCGCCTTCTTTAAAGCGGGAACAATAATTCCTGCTAACAAAGCTTCTCCACACATTCCTACTCCGATTAAACCAACAAACGTGAGAGACAATGTCTCACTAACCTTCTCTCCAGAAGTGAAGAGAGGAATGATGTTGCCTGAGTAGAAAATCAGTAAGTCTCCAAAAACTAAAACAGTATGAAGGCAAGTCGAGAGGAAGGAAACTCCTCCTATTAAAAGAGCCTTCCGACCTATTCTAGGATTTTTACGCATTAGTTCAAAGAAGAGACCGCATAGATAACCAAAAAGCATCCTAGGAGGGAATGAAATCCAAGGGTAAACAAAGAAGAAATTTAATCCGATGGGATTAGCGATAGCTTGAAGACACGAGGTGAGACCAAAGATAGCCCCAAAGAAGAGACCATGCCTTCTCCCCTTGATAGAAGCTCCAAGAATTACAGGAATATGAAGTAAGGTTAATGAAAGACCAGGAACAATCGTGATGTAACCAATCTGAGGAACGAAACCCATAAGTAAAATAATAGCGGCTATCATGGCATCAAAACTGATGTCAGCAGTTTTCATCTTCCGGTCTCCGGCTTCCTTGTTGTAAACAAAAAGCAAAGAGATAAGCAAAACTGAAAAGACAATCCAAAAGACAATAACGGTGGCGCTCATTTTTTGTTCCTCCAGTAAATCGAAGCTAATCCTTTTAGTAGAAGATGCTCATCGTAAATGAAGTCGTTTAGAATATCTTTAAGGTAAAAGGCGTTACCACCCGTTAGAATTTTCTTTAAAGGCTGTCCGGCTTCTCTTGCAAAACTTTCAGCAAACCCACGAGTCATGAAACTCATCCCATAAGTGAGACCAGAATTTAGGCAATCCGCCGTGTTCTTCCCCATAGAAAATTTCGGAGCGATAAGGCTTGTCGAAGGAAGAGCCGCAGTCTTTTCGTTTAACGCCTCGGCGGCAAGTCGAAGACCAACTCCAATCGCTAAACCCGAATAAGCTCTAGCAGAATCGATATAGATAAACTTGCTAGCAGTCCCTAAATCAGCAATGAAAAGATTGCTCCCATAAGCCTCAACCGCTCCAACGGAATCACACACCAAATCGCTTCCAACTTCGTTAGAATGATCAACTTTTAGAGCTAAACCTGTCTTTAAACGAGGTCCAACAATTAGTGGGGAAAGACCAAATACTTCCTTACTTAAGGAAACATAAATGACGAGTAAAGAAGGAACAACACTGGAAATGATAACCCCTTCAAAATCGCTTTTTAGATTACTTTCTAAAAGAAAAGTTCGCAAAACCCCTCTATATTCGTCTTGGGATTTCTTAATATCGCTATTAGTTTTATACGCTACAAGAAGTTCTTTGCCCTCGAAGGCACCAAACTCAGTAACCGTATTCCCTATGTCTATACAAAGAATCATATTACCTCCGCTCAAGCCTGCCCTATAGCAGTGCCTGGCCACTTTGTTATTATCCGACAATCAAATTAATAATCTTACCTTTTTTGAATATTATTTTCTTAACCGTAACATCCTTAAGGTATGGCACGACCTTTGGCAAAGCCTTAGCTAAGTTAATAACCTCGTCTTCTTCAAGAGTTAAGGAGCAAGTTAAGACGTCTCTAGCCTTGCCATTAATGGCAACGGCAATCGAAACTTCCTCAGCCTTGAGAGCCCCTTCTTCATAGGTTGGCCACTTAGCAAAACTTAGCCCTTCCTTATGACCTAAGAGTTCCCACATTTCCTCTCCGGCAAACGGACAAACGCATCCAAAGATCTTAATAAATCCTTCAAGATATGGACGATAGATTTGTTCAGCCTTATAACAATGATTAACGAAAATCATCATTTGTGAAATAGCAGTGTTAAAGCAAAGAGACTCAAAGTCCTGGCTCGCCTTCTTAACGAGGAAATTGTATTCATAATCCAATTCGTGATTATTAGTATCCGTAATCCGAGCTTGGAAATCGGGAGAATCCACTAAACGGAAAGACCGTTCAATAAAGCGTCTAGCCCCTTCAATGCCTTTAGGATTCCAAGGCTTAGCCTCAGAAAGAGGTCCAGCAAACATCTCGAATAAGCGAAGAGAGTCAGCGCCATAATCCCTAACAATATCGTCAGGATTAACAACGTTTCCTCGACTCTTCGACATCTTTTCGCCGTTAGCTCCAAGAATCATTCCTTGATGATAAAGACGCTTAAATGGCTCTTTGGATTTAGTTACTCCAATATCATAAAGGAACTTGTTCCAGAAACGGGCATAGAGAAGATGAAGAACTGCGTGTTCTTGGCCTCCGATATAAAGGTCAACTGGTAACCAATGTTCAATCAGTTTAGGATCCGCTAAACACTTATCATTATGAGGATCAAGGTAACGTAGGAAATACCAAGAAGATCCAGCCCATTGCGGCATAGTATTGGTTTCTCTAGTAGCCTTTTCTCCGTTCCATGAAACACTTAACCAACTCTCAGGCGCACTCGAAAGAGGAGGTTTTCCATCCTTAGAAGGCTCGTACTTATCAAGTTCTGGTAAAACACAAGGAAGCTCGTCATCGCTAAGAGGATGTTCTTTTCCGTCTTCAGTTTGAACCATTGGAATCGGTTCTCCCCAATAACGTTGTCTAGAAAAGACCCAGTCCCTTAGTTTGTAATTAGTCGTTTCTCTTCCCTTATTAATCTTTATTAATTGAGCGGTAATAGCCTTTTTGGCATCTTCTATACTTAAGCCATTAGCGAACTCACTATTGATGTGTTTTCCATCACCCACCATAGCCTCGGAAGAAATGTCTCCTTCAATAACTTGAATGATTGGAAGATGATGCTTTTTAGCAAACGCATAATCTCTTTCATCATGAGCTGGAACAGCCATAACCGCTCCTGAACCATAGCTTCCAAGAACATAATCAGCCACATAGACAGGGATTTTCCTTCCATCAATTGGGTTGATTGCGTAAACTCCAAGGAAAACACCATTCTTATCTTTTTCAAGGGATGTTCTAAGAAGATCGCTCTTTTTAGCGGCCGCTTCCACATAGGCTTCAACAGCTTCTTTTTGTTCGATAGTAGCAAGTTTCTTAACTAAAGGATGCTCAGGAGCAAGGCAGCAATAAGTGCAACCAAAAAGCGTATCAACTCTAGTGGTAAAGACTGTAAAAGAATCCTCTCCGCCCTCGATTTCAAAATCAATTTCAACACCATGGCTCTTGCCAATCCAATTCCGTTGCATCTCAAGAGTGGATTTTGGCCAGTCAAGACCATCAAGATCTTTTTCAAGACGATCAGCGTAATCGGTAATTTTCAGAATCCACTGCCGCATCGGCACACGAATAACAGGGAAACCACCCCGTTCGCTCACACCATCAACAACTTCTTCATTAGCGAGCACAGTCCCAAGTTCGGGGCAGTAATTAACCGGAATATCAGCGACATAAGCTAAGTTATGTTTGTAAAGGCGAAGGAAAATCCATTGCGTCCACTTGTAATAAGAAGGATCAATCGTGGCAATTTCTTTGCTCCAGTCATAAGAAAGACCAAGAGAGTTAATTTGGTCCTTAAAGGTTGCAATATTTTTTCTGGTGAACTCTTCAGGATGACGATTATTTTGAATCGCAAATTGTTCAGCTGGTAAACCAAAAGCATCCCAACCCATAGGATAAAGAACGTTATACCCTTGCATCCTCTTCATCCTCGCGGTGATATCGGTTGCCGTATATCCTTCCGGATGTCCAACATGAAGACCTTGTCCCGAAGGATAAGGAAACATATCCATTACAAAGTACTTGGGTTTAGAAAAGTCCCAAACATCACAATGGAAAACATTAGCGTCAGCCCAGCGTTTTCTCCACTTAGGCTCGATAAGCAAGTGATCGTATGGCATATTAACTCCTTAAATGATTGAAGAATAAAGCCTTTCATAAATAGCAGCGCTTTTCTTCCAGGAGTTATCGATGGATATAGCGTTTCCTGCTAACTGATAATAAAGGGCTTCTGATTCCTTGATCTCGTGCGCCAGTCCGAGCGCATACTCGAGAGCCTCAACATTATAGTCGTTAAAACCAATTCCTGTCGCGACTTTTTGGTTTTCCCCATTAAAGCCGACCACTGTGTCCTTAAGACCACCGGTGTAACGGACGATTGGAAGGGTTCCATAACGTTCCGCCAAAAGCTGGCCAATTCCACAAGGCTCATAGAGAGAAGGCATCAAGAAGAAGTCACTCCCTGCGTAAACTTTATGGGCTAAATTCTCGTTGTAACCGATATAGATACCGACGTTTTCAGGGAACTCTCTTCTTAAAGATTCGAGTCGTTGTTCGAGTTGATATTCACCACTTCCAAGAACAACAAAACTTGCACCTTTCTTAAGTTCCTTCCGCATAGCGGGGAAAATAAGATCGATTCCTTTTTGGTAGGTTAAGCGAGACACTAAGCCATAAACCGCTCCTTTAGCAGGAGCCAGATTAAAGGAGGCTAATAAGTCAGCCTGATTAGCTTTCTTTCCTTCCATTAAGGTCGCCTTTTTGTAGGTTTTCTTAATCAACTTATCCGTATTTGGATCCCATTCACCAACATCAATTCCGTTCAAAATACCGACAAAATCTCTTTCTCTTAAGCGGAGAACTCCATCTAAACCTTGGCTTCCCATAACCGAAAGAAGTTCTTCTCGATGAGTGGGCGAAACAGTCGTGACTTTATCACTATAGACGATGCCACTTTTTAGGGTCGAAACCATCCCTTCAAAACGGACACTTCCGTTATCGTATAAATAATCAGGTAACCCATAAAAATCGTTTAAGAAGTAACGATCAATCATGCCTTTAAAGGCAGGATTATGGATAGTTAAAACAAACTTTGTATGGTCGAAGAAATCGTTGATTCTATGTCCTTCTTTGACTAAGCAAGGAATCATCGCCGTTTGCCAGTCATGAACGTGAATAATATCAGCTTTAAACTTAATAAATGGAAGCAAAGACTTTCCCGCTAAAGAAAAGAAGGCAAATCTTTCTCCGTCATCGTCGTAACCGTAAAGATTATCCCGGTCGAAGTAGTAATTATTCTCAAGAAGATAAACCGGAAGACCGCCGATAGTGGTTTTATAGACCCCAACCCCTTCGGTTCGCCAGCTCATGTAGACGTCATAAGAGCCAACAAAATTAACTTTCCCTTTATAGGTTTTCTTAATTGTTCGGTAATAAGGAAGAACTAAGATTACTTCGTGACCCGCTTTAATAAGAGACTCACTTAAAGCGTAGGAAACGTCGGCTAAACCACCTGTTTTTGCGAAGTGGCTAGCTTCGGAAACGATCATCGCAATCTTCATATAATGACTCCTTGCTTAAGGTAGACAAATTCATCAGGTTTACCTTCAACTTTTTGTCTGGAAGTAATCACTGAATACTTATCAATAACAACGTTCTTAACTATAGTCTCATCTCCGATAGCGACATTAGAAAGAATGATGGAATCAGTAATTTTTGTATTCCTTCCAATTTTGACATTTCGGCAGATAATGGAATTTTCAACTTCTCCTTCCACTACACAGCCATTACTAATAAAAGAATTAACGACTTTCGAGTCTTTTCCATAAAGAGCTGGCGGAGTGTCATGAGTTAATGTAAAGATAGGCCAATCAGGATTAAAGAGTTCCTTAGCGACCCCAGCATTAAGCAATTCAAAACTATATTCAATATAGTGAGCAAAAGAATCAAAACACCGAGCGTAGCCTTCAAACTTATAGGAATGAATCTTAAAAGGAGCAACCCTGAGTAAATACGGAATCATTTCTTTCATTCCATAAAGAGGATTAACGGCTCCGTGCCGTTTGATGATATCCGCTAAAATAGTTCGATTAACAATCCAAATAGCTAAAGAGGCATTGGCCTTTTTCTTAGTTCCATCATTTTTTGAAATAGAAGTGACATAACCTTCTTCATCAATCTCGAGAAGGTCTTCGCTTCGGAATTCAATATCAGCATCCTCAAGAGGCTTATAAACCATCGTCATCTTTTCTTTTCTAGCAATATGTTCAGCAATAATCGGACGAAGATCGATATCAAGCACAATATGAGGCGCCATAAAGACGAGATAAGAAGCATTGGAACTATAAAGAACCCAGTCATTTTCGCGGATATTATTGATATCGTGATTGAATGGAGGATTCAAAATTCCTCTTTCGTTATAAAGAATTTGTTCACGTCCGATCTTGGTGTTAGTTAACCAAGAAGTCATGTTTCCCAAATGCTTTAGAATTGATCTTTCGTGGTCTTTAACTAAGACACAGACATCGTTAATCTCCGAGTTACAAAAGTTACTTAAGGCAAAGTCAGCAAAGGCATAACGTCCAAGGAATGAAGTACTCGCTAAAGCCCGGTTTGCGGTTAAGCTGCCCATCTCAGGGCAATTATGACAATCGACTAGGCCGATAATATCTCTTTTCATGTTATTTCCCCGCCTTTCCGTTAACAACTAAGACGATACCGTCTTGTTCTAAATTTACTTTGCTGCCCGCTTCCACGAGAGAAGAAGGACCGATAATAGCGTCCTTAACAATCGCCCCTTCACCAATATGGCAGCCTTGCATTAAGACAGCGTTTTCCACTAACGCCCCTTCATCAACAATCGCTTCGCTCGAAATAACGCATCGAGAAACCGAACCAAAAATATTGGCCCCCTGATTGATTAAGCACTTAGAAACCGAAGCTTTTGGCCCAATATATTGCGGAGCGCTATGAGTATCTTCACTATAAATCTTGTTATCACCCTGGACCGTATAGAGGTTGGTAGGTTTTCCATTATCTAAAAGAAGATCCATGTTAGCCTCATGGAGAGAAGCAATCGTTCCTACGTCTTTCCAATAACCATGATAAGTATAGGCAACAAGTTTTCTGCCTTCCGCCATCATGTTAGGAATGATGTTCTTTCCAAAGTCATGATCACTATCTTCATTTTTGGCATCAGCAATAAGCTGAGCCCTCAAGGTTTTATACGTAAAAATGTAGATACCCATCGAAGCTAGATTGCTCTTTGGTACCTTCGGCTTTTCTTGGAAATCAACGATATTAGAATCCTTATCTGTAATTAAGATTCCAAATCTTGAAGCTTCATTCCATTCAACAGGATAAACAGAAATAGTGCACTCAGCGCCTGAAGAAATATGTCTTTCTAGCATCTCATCATAAGTACAACTATAGATGTGGTCTCCTGAAAGAATGAGGACGTATTTAGGATCAACTTTATCAAGCCAATCAATATTTTGAAAGATAGCATCAGCCGTCCCACGATACCAATTGCTACCCTCTTCAGTTTGTTTAGGAGTAAGAGCGCTAGCGATTGAACGGACTCCGTTGAGTCCCCACTTTTCGCCGTTACCGACATAAGAATTAAGTTCGCTACTCTCGTACTGCGTCAGTACTCCAACAGAAGAAATCCCACTGTTAGCGCAGTTGCTTAAAGGGAAGTCAATGATGCGGTATTTCCCGCCGTAACTAACAGCAGGTTTGGCAACTTTCCGGGTCAAGGCATGTAGTCGTGTGCCTTTGCCTCCAGCCAGAATCATCGCGGCAATTTTCGTGCTCATGTTAATCCTCCAGGTCGTCTTAAACTTCGTTAATTATTATAGCATGAGGGTATCTACAAATGCCTATTTAGGTTGAAATATAGGTGATTTCGCATCATTTATAGATTTTTTCATTAATTTTCGCCTTTTCGTACCATTTTTTCGGGTCCTTGGACCTCTTTTAGAGACTAAAAAGCTTAAAAGTTACTTTCTTTTCTTCCTCCCTTTGCCGCCGTAGGCGGAAAATAGAATTCATTCATATTAATTTCAATTGTCATGGTCCTACCTTTATGCTATATTCATAAACGCGTTTCGACGCTTAAGAGGTAGTAACATGTCAAGAGTATGCCCAGTCACCGGAAAAGGACCTTTAACCGGAAACAAGAGAAGCCATTCGCTCCGTGCGACCCGTCGCACCTGGAACGTCAATCTCCAGAAATACAAAATCGAGATCAACGGCAAGATTGTCGAGGTCAGAATGAGTGCTCGCGCTTTCCGCAGTCTCAACAAGACCGTCGCCAAGAAAGCTGTTAAGGCTGAAACTCCTATCGTTGAAGAAGCGAAGTAGTTTTCTTTTCCTATTACAAAATGGATGGCATTAGCCATCTTTTTTTGCGTTTAAGACCTTTTTCCCCTAGGAGTATTGCTTCTAACACAAAAAAGAAAACTACTCCCGGCATAAAAAATTATCAATTCCCTACCTTATCGAATACTAATTTGAAACAAGAAAGAAAGACTTAAAAGCGACCCTAAAAGGGAAGAGAAACAAAGGAAAGAAAAGACCCATTCATAGAAGGCTAAACGGAAGAAACTCGGCCGAGAAAAAGTTGCCGTTCCATCACTATTTTCATTCTTATCGAGTTTAGCCCAATCCTTAAGATGAGGATCAAAGAGCAAAAATATAGTAATAAAGATCCCGAGTAATTGCATGATAAGTCCGATAACGCCTTCAATTGTCGTCCCAAATCTTCTGAAGCCATCAATGCTGATAATGACAGAAATTCCTGTAGCGAGAATAAAGGAAAAAGCTCCCAAGGCCGCGAAGTTAATGTGTAGTTTTTCTAGACTGATAGGAAGAAGAAAGACAATAAGAAGACAAATAAAGCAGATTAGAGAAAAGGCCATGATCATAACAAGTTCCCAAAAAATAGAAGGAAAAACATTAGCCTTTATTAGAACTGGAATATAGACGCAAATGCAGGCAAGAAAAGAAAGAGATAAGAGAATTAAAGGAATAATCTCACTTCTTTTTTTTAGAGTAAAGAGTTCATAAGGAAAATCTCTATTAATAGAAAAGTTAGTTCTATTTAAGCTTTTATAGGTTGGCAGTTTTAAAAGGATGGCAAAGACAAAAAGCAAAACTCCGGCCCCTAATAAGGAAAAGGCCGATAACATCTCAGTCATTTACTAAT
>Ga0172378_10001294_pt1 | contig 23014 bp, 20 predicted proteins | sample GrowelOW332metaG_FD_119755 | JGI IMG/M metagenome (GOLD analysis project Ga0172378, IMG submission 119755) | Groundwater microbial communities from an aquifer near a municipal landfill in Southern Ontario, Canada - Pumphouse #3_1 metaG | ecosystem: Environmental > Aquatic > Deep subsurface >... | reverse complement strand
CCATTGAAAAAGAAGCCTTAATCAAAGGCAAGAAATTCTTGAAAAACTAAGCATATAAAAAGTTCTACATAGTTCTGAATTTAACTTCAGTTTCTAAATAGAACTTTTTTATTAATGATTTTTTTCGGAAAACAAACTGAGGTTTATGTGTTATCTCCACCGTTGTGATACAAGTTATCAAACGCAATAACCAACGCAATAAAGAATTCCTCGTCTTCATCCTTGAATATTTCCAATCTGTAGGAATCAACCAGTTGAATAAACTTTTTGCTCACCGTTCCAATCAATTCATCATTTTGATAAATGCTGAAATTATAAGCGAACAAATTACCGTCGATTCTATATTGATCTTTAGGTCCTTCAATCGCAAATTTTTTGGAAATAGAGAATTTTCTCTTAAATATAGCAATCAATTTATCGTTTTTATCATAAATCAGATAACTGGGTAAAATATCGAAGAATCTTCGTCTTAAAGTGATTACTAATTCATCTTTGTCATTGTAAATATGCTTGACGTGGTTAATAGAGAATAATCTTGATTTTACGTAGTATTTGACATTGTTATTGTCATCGTAAACTTTGAACTTGTCACCAATAGAAAAAGCTTTTTGTTTAATATAATAACTTTTCATAATACAATTTCTCTCCTTATATTTATATTTTAGCATTAAAATCAAATATAACAAGCACCATTAATACTATCAACTACAGCGTTGCAACTTAAAAGTTCAACGCGCTAGAAAATACAATTTTGAATTTATTTCTTTTTATATTGGCTCGCCATTTGTTTCTTCATAAAAGGCGAAACTTGCTTGACTGATTTCTTCATCTGTTCGTAACCGCGTAAGACTTTATTAACATCGGCGTTTGTTGTACCTGAACCCTGAGCGATTCTCACTTTGCGCGAATTTTTAATGATTTCCGGATGTTTGCGTTCTTTTTTTGTCATAGAACCTATGATAACGACCATCTTATCAGTCGTTTTTTCACCGCTGGCAAGTTGTTCTTTACTAACTTTCGGCATACCAGGCATCATACCCATAACCTTACCTAAAGGTCCCATGCGTTTGATTTGTCTTATCATATCCAACATATCATCAAGCCCAAAATTACCAGACATAATTTTACGAGTGGTTTTTTCCGACTTGTCTTGATCGATATTTTCTTGAACCTTCTCAACAAGTGAGACAACATCTCCCATGCCTAGGATTCTGTTAGCCATTCTATCCGGATGGAAAACTTCTAAGTCGGTGACTTTTTCACCAACACCAGCAAACTTGATGGGAAGTCCTGTCATCTTCTTGATGGACAAAGCAGAACCGCCACGAGCGTCCGAATCCAACTTTGACATAACCAAGCCTGAAAGCTTGATTTGTTTGTTAAATGCGTTAGCAACGTTGATAGCGTCTTGACCTGACATAGCATCTACTAAAAGCAGCGTTTCTGTTAGAGGAACACTTTCTTCAATATCTTTTAACTCTTGCATCAACTCTTCGTTTATTTGAAGACGACCAGCGGTATCTACGATCAATACGTCGTAATGTTCACTGAGAGCTTTAGCGTAAGCAGCCTTTGCAATTTCAGGAGGCTTTGTTCCACTTCGATCAACATAGATCTCCGTTTCAGTCTTTTCTCCAAGCGCCACCAACTGATCAATAGCAGCAGGACGATAAATATCTCCAGCAGCTATCATAACTTTCTTGGCGTTTTTTGTTCTGAATAAGTAGGCAAGTTTGGCGGCGGATGTAGTTTTACCTGTACCTTGTAGACCAACCATCATAATAACGGTAGGTTTGTTTAATTCAAAATGAAGTTCAGAATCATCCGAACCAAGTAAATCTGTCAACTCGTCATTGACTATTTTTACTATTGTTTGACCAGGGGATAACTTGGTGAGTACCTTTTGACCAATCGCTTTTTCTTTAACGTCACCGACAAATTTTTTAACAACTTTATAATTTACATCAGCTTCAAGCAAGGCAATGCGAATCTCTTTGAGCATCGCGTCCATGTTTGATTCTGATAATTTTGCCTGCCCTGATACTTTCTTAAATATTCCTTGGAGTCTATCCGATAAGGATTCAAATGCCATAATATAAGTCCTTTCTTATCTTCTTAAGTTTTTGTTTTATAACAGAGATATCATCTTCTTTTTCTAAAGTGTCTATCTCATCGATTAAATTTTTAAAATGCTTCATAGATCCTATTTGATCCTCAAGCTTATCCAACTCTTTTTCTCCATTATGAATAGACATGAAAACAGCATTTCTCGATACGTTTCTTTGATCAGCTATTTCTGATAGAGATAGATCGTTTGAATAACAATCTTCCAGATCCGACTTAGCAATTTTACTCAGGCAGTTGCCATAAATAAGTAAAAGCGCGTTGTAGTGATTCTTTTTCTCGATCGTGTTCATAACTTTCATATTAAAGTCCTAATAAAGCAAACAGCAACGAACCGCCTACAAATATAATTAATCCCACAGAAAACATTTTGTGGAATAAAGAATACTTATAAAAGTGAATTCGATCACCGGGTAAATACACAAGTGCAAAAGTAAAAGCCGCAACTATATCAACAATCAAATATATCAAATAAGGATTGTCTATAAAAAGTGTCAATACAAAACTAAGAGCCATTTGGATAGCCAATACTATAAAAAAGGGCCATAAACCTCTATTCATCATCTTTATTATCTCCTATCAATAAACCATATAAATAACTATCTAAATCAAATTCCTTCAAGTCATCCATGGCTTCTCCAAGACCAATGAACCTTACAGGTATACCTAATTGATCTCTTATTGCTAAGATTATACCACCTTTTGAGGTCCCATCCATTTTAGTGATCACAATTCCTGTTAAAGGAGTTGCTTCTTTGAAAACTTTGGCTTGATTCACTCCGTTTTGACCAGTGTTTGCATCTACTATTAGGTATGTTTCGTGAGGAGCATTGGGAATCACCTTGCTCATAACACGCCTCATCTTAGCGAGTTCCGCCATAAGATTGGATTTATTTTGCAATCTTCCAGCAGTGTCAACGATAACTAAATCGTATTTGTCGTTTTTAGCTTTTGTCAATCCGTCATAGCACAAACTGGAAGGATCGGAGTCTGGTTTCCCAGTTAAGATATCCACGTGGATTCTATCCGCCCAAACATTCAATTGTTCTACTGCACCTGCTCGGAAAGTATCACCGGCAACAAGAAGTATCTTTTTGCCTTCGTCTTTATATTTTTTAGATAGTTTAGCAATGGTGGTTGTCTTGCCAGCGCCATTTACACCAACAATCAATAATACAGTGGGTCCTTCAGGAACAAAACGAACGTCGGCCTTAATATTGTTTCCAACTGATTCATATCCTTCAAACATTGTTTCAACAAGCAGTTCATTAATCTTTTTAGGGTCTTTTATGTTGTCGCGCTTCGCAGCCGCTTTGGCTTTATCAATCAACTCTAAAGTTAGATTAATTCCAACATCGGCTTCGATGAGAATCTCCTCCAAATCTTCAAAGTACTCGTCATTTACAACGTGAAAAACAGAGGTCAAAGATTTCAACTTGCTCATAAATCCGCGGTTAGATTTCTTTAAGCCTCTAACGTACGCTTCTTTATTCTCACGTATCTTTTCTTCGTTATCCAAACTGAGTTCGCTCTTGTCTTCAACGATATCCTCAGTAGAATCTATTTCCTTTTTTACTTTATTTTTACTATCTTTTTCGGAGTTAGAAGGGAATTTCTTTTTCAAATAATTAAATAACCCCATAACTAATTCACTCTCTTTTCAATAGCGTTTTTCGCTGCGTTTTGTTCAGCTTTCTTTTTTGAAGAACCGCTACCAACACCCAATACAACTTTGTTGCAAGATATTTCAACCTTAAACTCTTTTTCTTGAGGTGTTCCGGATTCTTCAACAATGGAGTAAACGATATCACCACAAGTGTTGGATTGTAGAATTTCTTGCAATCTTGATTTGTAGTCAAATACTTCATATTCTTCGTAATGCTCTATTGCGTCAGCAAAGAAAGAACGCACCAATTTTTTGGTCTTATCGAAGTCTTCGTGATTATCCAAATAGTAAGCTCCTATGAAAGATTCAAAGCAATCTTCCAACAATTTAGGATTCATCTCTCCCAATTTTTCCTCACCCTTTGATACGCGAATATAATTTTCAAAGTGCATGCGCTTGGAAAAAGATGTCAAAGTTACACCGCGAACTAACGAAGCTCTACATTTTGACAATTCACCTGAACGCATATCCGGAAAGCGGAAATACAAAAAATCTGCGATGACCAAGTCTAAAACTCCATCACCGACAAATTCTAATCTATCGTAATCTTCTCTGCATGTGCTCTTATTTTCATTTCGATAAGAAGCGTGAGTAAAAGCAGCCTCATACAGGCTGTCATCCTTAGGATAAATATTTAACTCTTTTAATAGAATATGAAAATCTTGAGCTGCCATAATAATTAATTAAATTCCTTTCGAATATCCTCGACAAAATTGTGTTCGACTAAGCGATAACTTAAATCGATAGCGTGGTAGAACGCTTCCGCATCAGAACTACCGTGGGCTTTAACAACAATTCCGTTAACACCCATGAAAATAGCTCCGCCAATCTTTCTGTAATCTAAGTTTTCTTTCATCTCTTTAAATCCGCCTTTAGCGAGCAAATAGCCCAACTTAGACCATAAGTTCTTTTTAAAGGCTTTCTTTATATAACCGTTCATCAAAGAAGCTGTACCCTCTACGGATTTCAAAAAGATATTACCAGGGAAGCCGGATGTTACAACTACATCTTTATCGCCATCTAAAGCATCTCTTCCTTCGCAGTTTCCTTTGAAGTTGAGAGTTTTTTCTTCCTCTAGCAATTTGTATGCGTCTTTAATTTCTTGCGTTCCTTTTCCTTCTTCAGTACCGTTTGATAAAAGGTAAACAGCGGGATCTTTGACATCGAGTAAATCTTTTGCATAAATCGAACCAAGCTTACCAAATCCCAACAATTCTGAAGGAGAATTTTCATTGGAAGCTCCGACATCTAATATGACTGTTTGGTGTCCTGCTTTAGCAGTTACAAACGGCGTACAAAAGCCCGCTCTTTCAACACCTTCAATATTCTTTAAAATGAGAGTTGCAGCAGTTATTAATCCGCTGCTCGAACCGGCGCAAACAACACCTTCAGCATCTCCAGCTTTTACAGCTTTGACAGCTTTCATCAAGGAAGAATTCTTCATTCGCAACAAATGCAACGAACTAATTTCCATTGGTACGACTTGTTCGCAGTCGATAATCTCAACTCTTTCAACACCTTCTAGATTGGTTAATTTATCCTTTTGTCCAAAACAAAGTAGGGTTACGTCCTTCTTTTCGTGTACAAATCTAATAACTGATTTTGATAATTCTTCAGGACCTAAATCAGATCCCATCATGTCGAGTGCTAATTTTATCATTTTATATACCTTTTGTTCCTCTATTAATAAGACATTTTATATATACATACTATATCATTTATTGATAGCTCAGCAAAACCACCTTTGAACTGAGTTCTCGAGTAAACCTGTTTTGCCATTTCTTCAAATTTATCATTTTCGACTTTTAAATCTCTCAATTTCTTAGGTAAGCCTAAACTCACGAAAAACTTTTCAAGAGCATCTATTCCCTTATTCGCAATATCTATGTCACTGCCAGTGTTTTCAATATTGAATACATTGATGGCGAATTCTACAAATCTTGATGCGTTCTTTTCGTTGAGAACGTAGCGGAAATAATTTGGAGTAAGACTAGCAAGTCCGGCCCCGTGAGTAATGTCGTAAAATCCAGAAACTGGATGTTCGATAGGATGAACAACCCAAGGATAAGAGTGTCCAGCAGAGAGCAAGCCATTCAAAGCTAAAGATGAGGCCCACATCAAATTGGATCTCGCCTCGTAGTTTTTTGGATCTTCTAAAGCTATCGGACCAAACTTTATACAAGTTTTAAGCAAACCTTCCGCAAATTTATCTTGAACAAAACTACCTTTGACATCTCCAAAATACTGTTCCATAACATGAGACATGATATCTGCAGTACCCGCCGCTGTTTGCCACTTGCTTACGCTCATGGTAAAAGTAGGATCCAAGAAACTAACTTTAGGTTGCATATACTGACATCCGTAGTCGAATTTTTCGTTGGTTTCGTAATTTGTTATAACCGCTCCGCTGTTCATTTCTGATCCGGTTGCAGCTAAAGTCAATACTGTGAAGATGGGTAATCCATCTTTAGCTGAATCGCGATTTGTTAAGAAATTCCACGCATCTCCGTCGTATTTAGCTCCGACAGCAATGATTTTCGTGCAATCTATAACTGAACCTCCGCCTAGAGCAACTACCGCTCCAACACCGTTTTCTTTACACAATTTAACGCCTTCTCGCACGGAAGAAATACTGGGGTTAGGTTTTACTCCTGACAATTCAATTATTTCTATTCCATGTTCTTCCAAGGACAATATTGTCTGCTCGTAAGATCCGTTTAATTTACAGGATTTTCCACCGTAAACCAAAAGCACTTTTCGAGTGACTTTACCTACTTCTGCTCCTATGTTGCGAACTACATCTTTTCCAAAGAAAATTTTAGTTCCATTTTTAAATACAAAATTATTCATTTAATTTCTCCTTTATTAAAAGACAAAATTGCCTTTTTTGAATACAGCGACAGTCTTACCATCTTTAGTAATACCATTGATGGTCAAATCTTCAGTTCCAATCATAAAGTCGCAATGCATTTTAGATGTATTTCCACCTAAGTCATTCATCTCTTCATCAGAATACTTCTTTTCATCTTTCAAGTTTTCTCTGTAACACGCACCTAAAGCTAAGTGACACGAAGCGTTTTCATCAAACAGTGTCGACTGATAGATAATGTGTTGATTAGAGATTGGTGAATCGTAAGGGACAAGTGCAACTTCACCCAAATAGCGTGAAGTTGAATCAAAATTAATTATTTCTTCTAATTTCTCTTTGCCTACTTCTGCATCGAAATCAACAACTTCACCATTTTTAAATTCAATCCAAAAATTCTCAATCAAGACTCCGCCGTAACTCAAAGGACGAGAGGCGAATACTTTACCTGATGTTTTCATTCTGTGAGGCATGCTGAATATTTCTTCAGTTGGAAGGTTAGGGACGAAATAGCGTCCATTAAATCCTTGAATTCCACGAGCTGAGCCCCAAATATGGCTGTCGACGAGACCAACGGTTAAGTTTGTTCCTAAACTGTTGGTATAGCGCAATTCTTTAAATTGATACTTGTTCATAATTTGAGCGTGTTTATCAAGTTCTGCAATGTGTTTATTCCAGTTGTCGATAGCATTTTCATCCTCTTTAACATAGCAGGCTTCGTATATAGCTTCCCATAAGGATTGCAAAGCTTGTGTAGGTGAAAGTTCAGGGAAAATTCTCTTAGCCCAAGCCTTTGTCGGTACTGCTGCAACGCACCAAGCGAGATCGTTTACGTGATAAGGTTTCTTAGTGTGATACAAAGCTTCAACTCTAGCTCTATTATAACAGGATAATTTTCTATTATTAACCGATTTGAATATTGCGGGGTCTTCTCCCTCAAGTACTATTTTAGAGACGTTTCTATTTGTACGAGACTCTTCTTTGCTTACAATCCATTCGGGTACTTGTTCCAATTTAGAAACTGAACCGTGCATTATTTTTTGTTTGGTACAGATGCCATCTGTCCAATCTATTGATACCATCCGTGCTTTATTATTGTACAGAGCGAGGGATAAATATCTAACGAATTGATACGCCTCTACAGGGGCTTTGATAACCACATCTTGTTTGGGATTCGCACCAATTCCAAGAGTTGCTATTAACTCAGCGTATTTCTTCATCATTTTGACTTTTTTCATTAACTTATTCCTCCAATTAATATTGTTAATACTTAACCATTAATATTTTAAAGGTTACGGCTGATATATCAAGGAAAAACGCATTATTTTAATTTTTTTATACCTTTTCGTGTATTTAGTGCATCAAATTCACCAATTTCGTTACAATGCTGCTAAGCATCTGTGTACCAATAATATATAATTGATGTAACATATATACATACAGGGGAGAAAATCACATGGAAAATCAAGACTATTATTACAAATGCCCAACCGGTATTTACGTTATAGACAACGGAATTGAACGAGCGGGTGAAATCATAAATAAAGAAGGCTTTAAAAAGATATTTTTAATATATGGAGGATCCTCTTTAAAAAAGAGTGGAAACCTCGATAAGTTGTACGCTTCATTAAAGGAAAACAATATAGAATTTCTCGCTCAAGGTGGAGTACTTCCAAATCCTGATATCTCGTTTGTGAGAGATGTCTTAGAAAAGGTTCGCGAATACAAACCCGACTTAATATTTGCCGTCGGCGGTGGTTCAGTTATCGACACAGCTAAAAATTTGTGCAAAGCGTATTTCTACGATGGTGACCCTTTAGATTTCCACAAGAAAACTGCTGTAGCTACAAAGTCCTTGCCCCTTGGGCTAATTCTCACTTTGTCCGCTGCGGGAAGTGAAATGTCTAACAGTTGCGTAATGTCAGATAGAACTATCAACTACAAAGGCGGATTCAGTTCAGATCTGAACAGACCAACATTTTCTATACTCGATCCCAAACTCACATACTCCGTAAGCCAATATCAAACTTGCTGCGGATTAGTCGACATCATATCTCATTCTTTTGAAAGATATTTCAGCCCCTCCAACGAATATGAACTCGCTGACTACTTTGCTCTTTCTGTAATTAAAAACACGATTGAAATATCGCCTGCCTTGATTAAAAATCCTACAAATTACAACGCCAGACGTTCAATGATGTTAACCTCAACCATGTCACACAACGGGTTCACATCCTTTGGTAAATCATATCGCATGCCTTGTCACGCTGTGGAACACGCCATTTCTGGATCGCATCCGGATATCACTCACGGCTTGGGTTTGAGATTTTTGCTCGCTGAGTTCATGGAAGTTAATAAGAAAGAACTAAAGGACAAAATATGCAAACTAGGAAAATTTTGCTTTAACATTGATTCAAATAATCCCGATTTAGCCATTGAAGCTTTTAAATCTTATTTGGATAGTCTCCCTCTACCTAAAACAATGGAAGAAGTGGGAGTGACAAATTCCGATAAAATCGAGTTTATTAATAGACTATTATTAAAATAATATATGATATAATATTTATAATTTGAAAGAAGGAACTTATGGAAAACAATAAAAACAAAGAAGAAACTTCAACCTCCGAACAAAAACTCGGTGTAGAAGATGTTTTAAACAAACAATCCGAAGCAATTCGAAAAGAAAAAAGCAATGGTCCCGCTCGTAAATTTTTCGATTTTAGTTTCTCTTGGCCTATGATAATCGTTCTCGGCCTTGGAACATTTGGTATCTCATTTGCTTTGAGCCGTACCACAGCAAATCTTGGAACTCAAGAAGTAATATTATTCATAATTCTAAGTTATGCTTGCGCGCTTCTTGTTTACAATATTGGTAAAACGATATTCGGATATTTATCCGGCTACAAAATTTCATTGATTGAAATCTTAGGCCTACAAATTAATATGTCTGGCGACAAGACTAAAGTGCGTTACTTATTTAGAAATATCGCTGAATTCCACTTAAAAATGATGCCTAAAAAAGATAAACCTAATCCGAACCCCACATTAATGTTCCTGGGTGGAACAATATTCTACATACTAGTTGCTGCAGTCTTACTAATAGTAGGTAGCACACTAAGTGCCAATACTATGACCATTCTTTATTTCGGCGTTGGTTTAGGTGCGATGATCATCGTATATGAAATGCTACCCGTAAAATTGGACACATCAAATGATATGTACTTGATGATTCTTTCCCACAGTCCTGAAAATCGCGAAGCATTTAACAAAGTTTTAACAGCAGAAGCATTAGAGCGCGCTGGTAAATACATCGATGACTTCAAAATCAAAGATTTCGGAAATTCAAGAATCAAACCTCAATCCTTACTATATACGTTAAGAAGTCAAGTTTACGCGAAGGAATATAAAGCTGCTTTAGATACAATCGATAAGATTGAATACAACTCGTTATATCTGACCGATCAAGATAAAGCTGAAACTTTGTACGAACAAATGTATATCTATTTATTACAAGGTCGTTCAAAGGATGCTGAACGCTTAATATTGAGATTAGAGAAAAGGGTAAAGAACAGTTCAGATTTATTCATTACTCCTTCATCCGCCCGCACTTCAGTTTTAATTGCTGGATTGGTGGATAACTCTCTCGAACAAGTATTGCTTAAGAGATATGACTTTATTAAGCAGTGCCGTTATTTTGGAAAGACAGATCGCGTTATGAACGATATAGAATTAACCCGCAACGGAATATCAAAGATTAAACGCGCTCATCCAGATTGGGAATTGGAACAATTACCCGAAAATCTCTTTGAAGAAAAAATAACTATTAAAGACGAAGACGACGAAGACTAAATAATTCAAACTTACAGACTTAGGCGATTTAATTGTCTAAGTCTTTTTTTACGCATATTTTCAGGCATAAAAAAAGCTCCAAGTATCTCTACTTAGAACTATATATTTTAAACGAAGAAATGGCGGAACAGAAGAGATTCGAACTCTTGCAGGGTTGCCCCTCTGCTGGTTTTCAAGACCAGTCCCTTCAGCCAGGCTTGGGTACTGTTCCATTTGAGTCTTCGGTTTAAAAAAGGGACGATGTATAGTCCCATTAAGATGATAATGGTGGGCGGTACAGGGCTCGAACCTGTGACCTTCTGCACGTCAAGCAGATGCTCTCCCAACTGAGCTAACCGCCCATCTTTAATGATTTTACCGGTAGAGGGTATAATTGTCAACTAGTATTGAAAAAATATATCAAAAACCGCATATTTTCCCTGCGATTAGCCAATATATAAAGATAATAAATATCCAGTCATGCTCTTGTAAGACCATCGAATCGTTCAAAATTATAATCTTGAAACAATATTTATAGATTCTTCATCTTTTGATAGTGATAGTTATTTCTAAATGTTACACTAATAGAGGCACACCCTAGAGAAATTAATATTTTATGAAAATTGAGGGAGGTTTTTGTATGGATACTAAGTATATTTTTGTCACAGGTGGAGTTGTATCTTCACTTGGAAAGGGCATATCCGCATCTTGTTTGGGGAACATGTTAAGAAAAAGAGGGCTAAAAGTTTTTATGCAAAAATTTGACCCCTATCTAAACGTGGATCCAGGAACAATGTCACCTTATCAACACGGTGAAGTTTTTGTTACTGACGATGGCGCAGAAACAGATTTGGATTTAGGCCATTACGAACGTTTTACCGATTTGTCGCTGACCAAGGAGTCATCCGTAACATCAGGTAGAATTTATCAAACAATCATTGAAAAAGAACGCCGTGGAGATTACCTTGGATCAACTGTTCAAGTTATCCCCCACGTTACTAACGAAATAAAGCAAAGACTAAGGGATGCTGCAAATGTTTCAAATGCAGACGTCGTAATAACTGAAATCGGTGGAACAGTGGGGGACATTGAATCTCTTCCTTTCATCGAAGCTATCAGACAGGTTAGAACAGATATAGGTTATGAGAATACTTTGTATCTACACAATACGCTCTTACCTTATCTCGCAACGTCCGGTGAATTAAAAACAAAACCGACTCAAAGATCAGTTAAAGAATTATCATCGCTGGGAATTCAGCCCGACATTATAATTTTGCGTTCTTGCTTACCGGTTGATATGAAATCAAAAGAAAAGATTTCGCTTTTCACCAGCGTTCCCGTTAAAAATATTTTGGTTGCTCAAGATAGAAAAATCATTTATCAAGTAGCGATAGATTTGCACGATCAACACATTGATGACATTGTTCTAGATCACTTCCATTTAGGCGCACCTGAAACGAGTTTAAATGACTGGAAGGATTTAATTAAGACCATTGAAACGTTGGATAGAACCGTTAATATAGCCCTTGTAGGGAAGTATGTCGAGTTGCACGACGCATATATATCGGTAAAGGAATCGCTCAAATTTGCCGGATGCAAGTTTGGTACAAAAATCAATATCGATTGGATAGATGCAGCTGAACTTAAAAGCAGTAATTTAAACGAAAGATTAGAAAAAGCTGATGGCATTATTGTTCCCGGTGGTTTCGGTGAACGCGGTACAAATGGGAAAAAGAGAGCGATAAGATACGCTCGTGAAAATAAAGTTCCTTATTTAGGCTTATGTTTAGGCTTGCAGTTAGCAATCATAGAATACGCGGAGAATGCACTTAATAAAAAAGGAGCAAATTCAACTGAGTTAGATCCTGCTACACCTTATCCCATCGTCGATTACTTGCCAGATCAATACACAGGTATTCACCTCGGAGGAACTATGAGACTGGGAGCGTATGATTGCGTAGTAAAAGAAGGAACAAAAGCCTTTGAAGCATATCAAACCCAAAACATATCAGAGCGCCATAGACATCGTTATGAAGTGAGCAACGCTTTACTTCCGGATTTCAACGATGGAAATTTCGTTGTTTCAGGAACAAACCCTCAGACAGGACTTACGGAAATCATAGAATTGAAAAACCACCCGTGGTTTGTCGCGTGTCAGTTTCACCCTGAATTTAAATCGAGACCTCTAAATCCTCACCCTTTATTTAGAGAGTTCATAAAGCATGCTCTCGAGCATAAAGAAAAGAATAAATAGAAACTTAAAAAGCCCTTGTGAACAGGTAATAACATATATTTTTTGAACAACTACATATGTTATTAACCAAGTATTACTACAAGGGCTTTTGATTTGTGATTAAATCTTTACTACTGCTATTTAATGGTTTTAGTTTTGGGTTTGTAGAAAGTATAAACAAACTCCGCTACACCCGCTAAAATAAATAATACTCCAGCAACTATGATTGTTGCAGTGACTAACTCAGCACCTTTAATCAAAATATATAATCCGCCAGCTAATAATAAAATTCCAACGGCGTAGTTAACTACTACGCTAGTCATATTTCTATTGCGTTTCTTAGAAGCTTCTACAGTTCCCATAAGAATGAAAACCACCGAAACAACAATGAGCAATATGCCGATAAACAAAGTTAAGAATTCGTTTACTAAACCGACTAAAACTCCCGCTTTAATACAAAACATAACACCAACTGTAAATTCAAACACCGATGTCACAACCGCTTTCTTCTGAGGAGCTAAAGGATTCATGAAATATTTCATGATTCTTAATCCACCATCCATAATTAAAAATACACCTACTAGAATAAAAATTACTTTTTGTAATGAGGCATCACTACTATAAATAATAGAGAGCACACCAGTAACAATGAGTAAAAGAGATTCTAACACTCTTAAAACGACCCATAAATTAAAACTATTACGATTTTTCGCCATAAAATTCCTCCTCCTATTCTTCTTCATTTTACCCCAATTGCAGTGAAATGTCTCTACTATTTTTCACATATGCATTTCCTTTAATTTCTAAGTTTTATTGTATCCTTATCTTGATAAATACAAGTGATTGTGGTAATTTAACTAAGCATGGGACTGTAGCTCAACTGGGAGAGCGCTTCGTTCGCAACGAAGAGGTAGCGAGTTCGATCCTCGTCAGTTCCACCATACTTTTAATCAATCAACAATAAAGTTACAAAAAGTTGTAACTTTTTTTATAATTTTCGTTCTAAAATATTGCAAATACGTCGAATAAAACCGCTTTTTTTATCGCGCAAGATTACTATTAATAATTCGAAAAAAATTCATTTAAAAAACATATTGACTTTAGTATATGCATGTCAATATAATATGTAACATGTTACGTAAGTAGGTAACACGTTACGTAAGATTACAGGAGGCAAGTAATGGAACAAAAAGGAAGACCATGCAAAAGACATAACGAAACTGAATATTTGTTGAGAACTATATCTCACAGATTCAAAAGAATTATGGATGGCAACTTTCAAAAGTACGAATTAACTGGCGTTCAAGCAAATATTTTATTTTATTTGAACTTTCAAGAAGATGCTCCTATTCAGAAAGATCTTGAAAACTACTTTCAAGTTTCCCATTCTGCAATCACAGGAATTCTATCTAGGTTGAAAGAAAAAGACATGGTTGATTTTGTGGACAATCCGAAAGATAAAAGATGTAAATGCATCATTATTACCGATAAAGGAAAACTGCTCGTTAAAACGATTATTAAAAAGGGTAAAGCATTGCACGATACCACTTTTAGTAACTTTAGTACCGAAGAGAAAGATACTCTAACAGCTTTATTGAAAAAAATGTTAAAAAATATAGAAGATATAGAAGAAAGGAAAAACACTGCTGATGATAAAAATATTACGTTATCTTAGAACTATAGATATACTCTACATCACACTTGTACTTATATTCGTAGTTACTGGAGTTTGGCTAGATTTAACTATGCCAGATTACATGAAAGAAATAATTGTACTAACAAAAACCCCCGGTTCGCTTACCAGCGATATATTGATCCAAGGCGGTTGGATGTTAGCTTGTTGTATAGGAAGTTTAGTCTGTACTGTTATAGTTAGTTTTTTCGGAGCTAAAATCGGTTCTGGTCTATCTAGAACATTGCGTAAAAACATCTTCCAAAAAGTTGGAAACTTTTCTAAAGATGAAATTAATCAATTCTCCATTCCCTCATTAATCACTCGTTCTACAAATGATGTCACACAAGTTCAAACTTCAATCATCATGGGTATTCAAGTAATTATTAAAGCTCCTATTCTTGCTACGTGGGCAATCATCAAAATTTTAAACACAAGTCTCACTTGGTCAATGATTACATTGATTGCTGTTGTACTGATTCTTGTCTTTATTATCATTATCATGTTTCAAGTCGTGCCTCGTTTCAAACGAGTCCAAAAAGAAATTGATAACGTTAACTCTATAGCTAGAGAAAACATAACTGGTATTCGTGTTGTCAGAGCATACAACGCTGAAGGTTACCAAGAAAATAAGTTTAAGACAGTCAACGATCAGTTGATGCATACTCAACTTGCTAACGGTCGCACTTTCGCCTTTATGTTCCCTTATATGTCACTAATTCTCAACTTGTTAACATTAGCAATTTACTGGGTTGGTGCTTTCCTTATTAAAGATACGGTCGGCATCTTAAACCAAGTCGATCTATTCGCTAATATGATTATTTTCTCAAGTTACGCAATGCAGGTTATCAGTGCATTCATCATGCTGACTATGGTCTTTATGATATTGCCTCGTGCTCAAGTCTCCGCAAATCGTATTCTTGAAGTACTAAATACTGATTCATCATTGAAAAATGGTGATTTCACATCCGCAACTAGAGAGAAGGGTACTATCAAATTTAATTCTGTGGCCTACAAATATCCCGACGCTGAAGAAGCTGTCATAAGCGATATCAGTTTCGATATTAAAAAAGGTCAAACAGTTGCCTTTATCGGTTCAACCGGTTCAGGTAAATCAACATTAATTAATTTGGTTCCTCGTTTCTACGACGCAACTAAAGGTAAGATAAAAATCGATGGCAAGGATATCAAAGACTACGATATCGACGCTCTTCACAACAAGATTGCTTACGTCCCTCAAAAGCCCATTATCTTTGAAGGTACCATTAGATCCAACATCGCTTACGGCGCTGTGGACAATAAAGTATTCACAAAGAAAGATGTGGAAAGAGCAGTTAAACTATCGTGTTCAGAGGAATTTGTCCTTTCCAAGGAAGGCAAATACGATTCGGTGGTTGAACAAAATGGTAACAACTTATCAGGTGGTCAAAAGCAAAGATTATCCATTGCACGAGCTATCGCTCGCAATCCAGAAATCATTATATTTGATGATTCTTTCTCAGCTTTAGATTACAGAACTGACAAGACATTGAGAGACAATCTCAATACGCATTTGAAAGATACGACAAAATTAATAGTAGCCCAACGTATCGGTACTATTAAAAATGCTGATCAAATAATAGTTTTAGACGAAGGAAAAATTGTCGGCATGGGCACACATCAAGAATTGTTAAAAACTTGTGGAGTGTACTTAGAAATTGCTGAATCACAATTCACAGAGGAGGAAATCACAAATGAGCTCAAATAATAACGCACAGCCCAGACGTAGAGGACCTGGCCCTGGCGGTCCCGGTGGTGGACAAGTGATAAGAAAGCCTAAAAATTTCAAGGCTTCCTTACAAAAATTGTGGAAATATTCCAAACCGTTCTATCCGCTTATTATCGTCGCTTTCGTCCTGGGTATCATCAGTGCAGTTCTTACAGTCTTAGGACCGAACTACCTAGCTGATATCACAGAAAATATTCAAAATTACTTAGCGTTTTCATACGCAGATCCTACATACACTTTAGATATAACTACTATCACTCAATTAGGAATTATTCTAGTCGTAATCTACTCGTTGAGTTTCGTCTTCTCCGCAGCGCAAAATTTCTTGCTCGCGACATATACAAGAAAGACGTCTCACCACTTGCGTCGAGACCTCTCTTCAAAGTTGAATACTGTGCCTCTTAAATATATCGATGAACAAGGCGTTGGTAACACATTGTCCAGATTCACAAACGATATTGATACTTTAGCTCAGTCTCTCAACCAGTCTATAGGACAAATCATATCAGGTATTTCCTTATTGATAGGCAGTATCGTAATGATGTTCTACACGAACTGGATTATGGCTCTTACTGCTATTGGGGCTTCTTTATTAGGATTCGCTCTAATGGTAATTATCATGCAACGTTCTCAAAAACAATTCAGACGTCAACAGAAACACTTGGGAGCAATCAACGGCCAAATCGAAGAAATCTTCACCGGCCACGATGCAGTTAAATCCTACAACGCTTTGCCTTACGAGACCGTAAAGTTCGATCGTACAAATAACAAGTTGTACGACAGCGCTTGGAAATCTCAATTCTTCTCAGGCCTCATGCAACCTATCATGAACTTTATTGGTAATTTCGGTTACGTTGCCGTCAGTGTTGTCGGTTCCGTATTAGTCACTCAAGAAATAATAGGTTTTGAAACAGTCGTTGCTTTCATAATCTACGTAAGATTATTTACCAATCCTCTCGCTCGACTCGCTCAAGCCGCAACATCTCTTCAATCTGCTATGGCAGCAAACGAAAGAGTATTTGAAGTTCTTGATCAAGCTGAAATGTCAAATGAAGATGGTAAGATATCTGTCGCTCCTCACAAAGTTAGAGGTGAGATTGAATTCAAGGATGTCCAATTTGGTTACACCCCCGACAAAACAATCATTCACTCTTTCTCAGCTATTGCTAAACCCGGTCAAAAGGTCGCTATTGTCGGTCCTACAGGAGCGGGTAAAACCACTATGGTTAACTTGCTAATGAGATTCTACGAAATCGATCACGGACAAATCTTAATCGATGGTTTAAACACCAAGGATGCTACAAGAGCCTTGGTACACGATCAGTTCGGAATGGTCCTTCAAGACACTTGGATCTTCAATGGAACAATTAGAGAAAATATCCTATATTCTGAAAAGGGTGCTACGGATGAACAGATGATTAACGCTGCAAAAGCAGTTGGTTTGCATCACTTTATCAAGACGCTTCCTCATCAGTACGATACGGTATTAGATGAAAAGACAGCCTTGTCCGCAGGTCAAAAACAATTGATAACTATTGCAAGAGCAATGGTACAAAACGCTCCTCTATTAATATTGGATGAAGCCACATCAAGCGTTGATACCCGTACGGAAGTCTTAATTCAAAAGGCTATGGATAAACTAACGGAAGGACGAACTAGTTTCGTTATTGCCCACAGATTATCCACAATTAAGAACGCTGATTTAATCCTGGTTATGAAAGATGGTAACATCGTTGAAAAAGGCGCACATAAAGAACTGCTCGCAGCGAATGGTTTCTATGCTGACCTTTACAATTCACAATTCGAAGAATCAGCAGAATAATCTAAGATATGTATGTGTAAGTACATTATGTGCTTACACATTTTTAGTAAAAATAACAACAATAAGGATAGGAAATAATTAATTATGGGAACTATATTTGAATCGATATTTGAAATAGCTTATTTAATAAGCGTTATTGCATTAGGAATAATAATGATAATAAAGTCTAAGAAGAGAATGGTGCCTTTGCTATTTGGTATAAGTGCGATCGTATTGGGCGGAGGTGATGCTTTTCACTTAGTTCCAAGAATAATGTACGGATTAGATTGGGTCGTTTCTTCCGAAGTAGTAGAAGCCGCAAACTTGGGTAGAGGAACGTTGATCACATCGATAACAATGACCGTATTCTACGTATTGATCTACTACGTTTGGAAATTGAGATACAAAGCTGAAAACACTAAAAATTTAACAGTAGTCGTTTACGCTCTCGCCGCTATTAGAATAGCTCTTTGTTGCTTTCCTCAAAATATGTGGACAGCGATAGATTCACCTCTCTCGTGGGGAATCTACAGAAACATTCCTTTCTTAATATTAGGAATAATTATAATCGTCTTATTCTTTAGATCCGCCATAAAAAATCAGGATAAAACCTTCAAATACATGTGGTTTGCAATCCTTCTTTCCTTCGCCTTCTACACTCCAGTAGTTCTGTTTGCTTCAACGTATAGTTGGGTTGGCATATTCATGCTTCCTAAGACAGTTTGTTACGTGTGGATGGTCGTAATGGGCTACAAGACATTAAAAGAAACTACAGCAATACAAAAGGACTAAAACCAAACTGGTTTTAGTCCTCAATTTGCACTGATCTACAAACCGCTTTTGCTCAGTACAAGGGCGGTTTTCTCTTGCTAATTAATGTGGTTCTCAATATTTTGAATTCTTTCCGCTAAAGGTGGGTGTGAATAGTTGGTAATCACATCGAATTTAGAAGGGGAAAGATGAGCGAAACTATCAACAGACAATTTCTTCAAACCTGAAATTAATTCCTTGCCATATCCGAGTTTAGCAGAATATGAATCTGCCTTGTACTCAGCTTTTCTAGATACAAGATTTAAAAACATACTTTGAGGAATAACGAATATGACAACAGCTGTCATAAAGGTTATGATCCCGGAAAAAGCAGTATTAGTTGACTGAAATCCGAAGTCTGCACCGATGGAATAGTACGTGGTGAACAAAAAGAGCAGACAGACAATAACGAGGATATTTATCGAGTTGTATATTAGATTGCGAGTGACATCTTTGTGAACTCCGTGACCTAATTCGTGAGCGAATACAGCGACCAATTCATCCTCCGTAAGCAAATCTATTATGGTATCGTACAAGACAATAGACTTGGTTTTACCCATGCCAGCAAAAAACGCGTTGGCTCTAGTTGATCTTTTGGATCCATCCATTACGTATATGTCTTTGACTTTATAGCCATTGTCCAAGAGCAACTTCGATAATTTAGTTCGCAAAGTCCCTTCTTCTAATGGTGTTTTTTTGTTGAATATCAACATCAAATAAGGCATAAAAGCACTCAGCAAAACAATCAGCAGCGTTGCAACTACAAACATAATAATCACAACGTAATTTCCAACCAATGATTGAAAAAGAATATACAGACAAGTTAACCCATATACGAGGGCAAAAGATATGATCAACTGCTTGAGTGTATCCGTTATGAATATCTTATTATTCATTTTGTTGAATCCGTACTTGGTTTCAATTTTCATATTCGATATGTAATCTATCGGAAGATCTATTAATAAATTAACCACGCCAAAAAGTAGAATGACAATTAGGGAATTCAAATAGTCATTTCCGCCTACAGCGTTGGTGACAAAACTGAAAAAATCGAATCCGATCAAAACTATCATAATGATTGAATTCAACAGATAAAAGAATCCGAGTCTCACACTTTCATGTTGATAATTCAGCCATTTTTTATACTTTTTCTCGTCGTAAAGCGAACTCACACAAGCGGGAATAGGATTTGTAAGAGACTTGTAATACAACGCTTTTTTTATCAATGAGTACAACGGTAAAAATACCAGTGCACAAATCGCTATAATTTTGTACATAAATTTCTCCTTCTTTTTTCTAATTATACCGGTTTACCAAATAATATCCTATAGGTATTAAAAAAACTCCTGAACGAATCCAGGAGTTATTTTAAATTAGCGTTAGTTAGAAGGAGTGTAAATATCAGTTCCTTCTTCAGTTCTATCAACCGTGTCTGTCTCGATTACTCTAGTGAAAGAAATGGCATCAAATATGCTCAACTTCTTAGGAGTAGAAATAATTATGACCAGTTCCATTAAAGGAAGAGCCAAGAACGCCCAATAGTTAAATACAACTTTAGTGACAAAGCACTCGGTGAACAAAATGACAAATCTCATAATGTGCTTATATTTATACGCCGCACGCTCATCTTTTGTATTAACGAGCGACTGCTTGAATATCTTCATACCAAGAGTCCTGTTTTCTTTGTCATATATCGGTATGATACAAACAAATATTATGTTTGGTAACAGCATACAAACTGCATCGACAAATAAGTAACTGGTGTGAAATTTAGAATAGTTAAGTATGTAATTTGCATCGTTAGACAAATCAGCTAATTGAGTAGATTGAGCTTCGAAATAAATATCGTAGCCTTCCGCTTCAGTCAATGAAGGATCTGCCGCTTGCAACTTATCTATATATACTTCTTCATCAATCTCATAAATACCAAAGTTTGAACCAGCCTTATAAGGATAATCGTACTGTTCACAAACATATACTATTCTTTCGTTCATGCCTTCGATTGCATCAGACGCCATTGCTTCTATACCAAATACTCCCGCTCCATAAAATAAAGCGAAGTATAAAATTAGGAAAAAGGCAAAATCGACGAAGTAGGTTCTAAGTCTTTTCCACAGGGTGATTTTAGTCTTTTTAGTGATGTTGTAAAACTCTGAATAGTTATTGTTTATATTTTCCATATTAGAATATTATCGTTTAAGCTTTATTAATACAACCGAAAATTTCGCATTTGTGTTTAACGACTTCTCTTATGCCTGCTTTTCCGGGACCAATAATTTTTCTCATATCCCAGATATGATCACTATCGGCTATAACTTGTCTTACTATTTTCTCCCAAGCCTGTTGATTTTCAGTATTCACATTAATCTTGGCGGTACCATTTTTGATAGCTTGGATAATCTGGTCGTCAGGAATACCTGAGCCACCGTGCAATACCAAAGGGATTTTAACAGCTTCAGCTATTGCTGACATTTCTGTTAAGCCTAATTTAGGTTCTCCTTTATATACACCGTGAACTGAGCCTAAAGCGGGTGCCAATTCATCGATGCCGGTTTCCTTAACCATCTTGATGCACTCGTTTATATCCGCATACATTTCTTCAGCAACAACATCTTCTTCTTTTCCGCCAACTTTACCTAATTCAGATTCTACGGTAACGCCGCGTTTGTGAGCATATTCAACAACCTTTTTTGTCTCGATCATATTTTGATCAAAAGGGATTCGTGATTTATCAATCATGACTGATGTAAAACCTGCGTCTATCGCGGATTTACAAACTTCAAAACTGCTAGAGTGATCCAAGTGAATCGCTACAGGAATGTCAACGTTATTATCCTTTATATAGGCTTTTATCATTTGAACAACTACATTCCATCCACCCATGTACTTTGTCGCACCTTCACTAACACCTAAAATTACAGGACATCTAAGTTCCATACATTCTTCAAGAATAGCTTGCATCCATTCAAGATTATTAATATTGAATTGACCAACTGCGTAATGTTCAGCTTGAGCTTTTCTTAACATTTCATCCATATTTACTAAACTCATTCTATATATACCTCCGGGTTTATGTTTAGCATTATAGCACTCTACGACTTGATTTTTCACTAAATAATAAATTAATAGTAAATTAAAAGTAAACGCTTACCTTTCAAATATCCCTTAAATAAAGGCTTTTTTAAGATTAAAAAGAATTTCGAAAACTAAAAGTAATTAAAAAGTAAATTTTTCCTTGATTTAACCGCTTACATTCAAATATAATGGTCACATAAGTTGAAACATTCATTTTGGAGGTAAAAAAATGAAATTTGCAAAAATAAGTCTAGTTGTCTTAGCTATTGCGACATTAGGTTTAACAAGTTGTGGTGACTCGACCGAAAGCACCGTCGTTGAAACTGCTATCGCTGATGCTGAAACCTTAACCTACGCTGAACTCGTAGAAAAGGCAAAAACTGAAATCGGTACTAACACCATGGAAATCTATGGTAACTCTAGTGCTCTTCAAGCAGCCGTCGACGCTTTTACTGCAGAAACCGGTATTACTACAGCAAACAATAAATTAGGTGATTCTGATTTATACGACAAGTTAACCAACACTATCCCCAACGGACAATACGTTGCAGATATGGTCTTAGCTCAAGATGGTAACAAATTACAAACAACAATGTTAAATAATGACTTGTTGAAAAATTATGTTCCCAAAGATTACGTAGGCGTTTTAGATGATGATGATTTAGATCCTACCGCCGCTGTATATCTCAACAAAGTATTCATGTACAACAATACAGATTACGATGGAACAAATGCAGAAACAGCTTCAGCTGGTAAAGTTACTGACTTGCTCACTAACATCTGGCAATTAGCCGGTACCGACGCAGATGCTAACCACATTGCAGGACCTTCCTTCAAAACCGCTTCTCAAGAAAACATCAACATGAACATGTTGGCTATGTTGACTCAAGAAAAATGGCAAGACTCATTAACAGCCGCTTACACATCATTCTATGGTGAAGCTCCTGTCATAGAAGAAAAATACGAAAATATTTCATACAAATGGATCGGTGAATTCTTAGAAAACTGTGTTTACCACAGTTCAGATGGTACATCTTGTAAAGATATCGCTAAAGGCTTATCTGGAAAAGTAACTTACTGCAACTTCAACAAGATTAAGTCATTGACAGAAGAGGGCGTAGGAAATATGGACCTCGACAATGTCACAACAGCACTTATAGAAGAAGACGGT
>Ga0172378_10001293_pt1 | contig 23030 bp, 21 predicted proteins | sample GrowelOW332metaG_FD_119755 | JGI IMG/M metagenome (GOLD analysis project Ga0172378, IMG submission 119755) | Groundwater microbial communities from an aquifer near a municipal landfill in Southern Ontario, Canada - Pumphouse #3_1 metaG | ecosystem: Environmental > Aquatic > Deep subsurface >... | reverse complement strand
TCAAGACTTGAAAAAGATTTCTCTCACATCTTCTGACTTTATTATGACAAGTCTTGAGAAAAACAAAGAAATTGATATTTTCACCACACCACGTTCCAACCAAATAATCTTATCCTTTCCCTCTTTTTTTACCTATCCTTCTGATACGGTACCAAGCCCTACTGCTTTGGATTTAACTCCAGCAAATCGCTCATTCTACACAGCATTTACCGGCAAATAAAGCACCATATCCCACAGAGACATATAGAAAATGTATAATAAAACCAACCCATACAGGTTGGTTTTATATCAAGGCTTAGCCCGTTGAAATAGGTTAAGCAAACATAATAACAAGCTTCGTTGCGAGCACGATAGAAACAAGTGCAATAGGATAGGTTGTAGCATAGGCTGATGCAACCTCGTCAGTACCTGCAGTTTGAATTAACGTACCCAAAGCTGGAGTACTGGTCATTCCACCAGTAATCGAACCAAGATTGTTGAAAATTTCAAGCTTAAAGACAAATTTAGCCAGTAAGAAACCGGTGATCATCGGAACACAGGTCAAAATAGCACCATAAATAAAGTAGGAAATCTTAACATTACCAATAAAGTTAACGCCACCAGGAACTCCTGCTCCAATTAAGAAAAGAACCAGACCAAGTTCTCGAAAGAAGTTCAAAGAACTCTTACTAATACGACAATCTAAACGACCAATATGTTGGAAATGCCCAACAATTAACCCAGCAATTAACGTACCACCAGATTTACCCAGTGAAAAATTAATACCAGGAATATTAATTGATCCTATGAGACACCCAAAAGCAATAGCAATAAAGAAAGGGAAGAAACCTAACGCATCAAGTTTCACCAGTTTTCCCTGTGGTGTTGGAATATCAACAGCACTTGCAGCGATAAAGCTATCTCTTTCTTTATCCATATCAACCTTGAGAATTTTAGGAATAATTTGTACGAATAATACAACACCGAGAATACCAAAGATATAGGATATTCCATATCCCGCTACCAGTTGGTTTGGATCACGTAAAACGCCTGAAGAGGACATAGTTCCAGCAACCTGAGCCGCTGCTTCTTTCGCGGAAGCAAGACCTGGAGTACTGGTTAAACCACCAGTCATTAAACCAATAGCCATCTCAGGTGAGAGATTTTTATCAAAATGAAGAAAAAGCAAAGCAGTGATAGAACCCAAGGCAATAATAATTACCCCATTTAAAATATAGGCTAGTGAACTCTTATTTAATGTTCTAAAAAATTTAGGACCTGCAATTAAACCTACCGCAGTAACAAATAATGTCGTTCCTAAACCAGAAATGAGACTAAATTTTGTTTTAATTGCAGCATCAAACAAAACAATTTCTTTTCCTGCGAGTGTGAAAGAAGGAATAAAATTAACAAAGATTCCCCATATAAGAGCAACCAATAATACTCCTGCAGTCCCGAGTGAAATTCCTTTAATATTCATTCCACCAATTAAATAACCGAGTCCAGCAATCATAAAAATCACGAAATAAATCGAGAGAGCCGAACCAATAACAGTTGCTAAGTAAGACATCATAATTCAGTAACAATCCTCAAAAAAAACGAATAATTAAAAAGTAATAAATTACTTTACCCACCATTGAAAAAAATGAAACAATATTTTTCAAAATTCTTCACAAACCCTTTAAGTCAATAGGTAATAATATACTGATATAATACTCATTGTCTACAAATTTTTTCAGAAGACACGACGTATTACACGATTCATCAGGATTTAGCAGGTAAATATTCCCTTATTTGAACACTTTAAGGAAGAGAGGCTCCTATCATCTTTTATTTATTCAAATTATTTTTTTTTAAAGAATTGATCTAACCCTTGATTGATACAAAAGGCCTGAGTACTATAAAAGCCTCAAAATACTTTGATTTTGAGACTTTATATAAGAAAGGAAAAAGAATGAAACTATTAATAGCATCAGATATTCACGGAAGTGCTTACTGGACAAAAAAACTGGTAGATGTTTTTACCAATGGCGACTATGACAAACTGGTGATACTTGGTGATGTACTCTACCACGGTCCAAGAAATGATCTTCCCAAAGAATATGCACCTAAAAAGGTTATTGAAATGCTCAATAACCTCAAAGATAAAATTATTTGTGTCCAAGGAAACTGTGACGCAGAAGTAGACCAAATGGTACTCGACTTCGACGTGTCATCAAAACACACCGTACTCGTTACCGAAGAAAATACCTTCTATTTAACCCATGGTCATCACCCATATCCAACCAACTTGGAAAAAGGAACCATCCTTCTCACCGGTCACACACATATTCCCCTATATGAAATGATTGGAGAAAATAAAGACATCCTCCATATCAATCCAGGTTCTATCTCAATTCCTAAAGGTGGATTTCCTTCAAGCTATGTACGCTTTGATGGAAGTAAGTTCAGTTTCTTTGATTTTGAAGGAACTAAACTCGAAATTGAAGGCCAAGAGAGATAAGCAGTAACTACTGCATCTTTTTCACTGAGCTGTGCCTTTCCGTTGTGTAATCTCATAATCTGAGAAACCATGGAAAGGCCCAAGCCATTTCCTCCACTAGTTCGGCTCTCATCGCCTCTTTCCCATGCAGCAAAGAAGTCAACGCCTTCTTTCAGCTTTCCCTTATTTGAAACCGTTAATTGATTACGATCAAAGGTTACCACAATAGGTCCATCAGTCTCACTGAGTGCATTATTAAGAAGCTCTATGATGGCACTCGCCATCAATTGTTCATCACATTCAATGACCGGAGAATTCTTATGGAGTTCAAATTGATCTTTCTGTTTTTCAAAATGAGACATCACTGTCGCAATTAATAAATCAGTTGGAACAATCTCAAGCGTTGCCTTTTTATCAGGACTCTGGAGTCCTGCATACTCTCTCACACGACTAATACGAGACGATAAATCATCAAGTTCCGTAGACAAACGCAACAATGTTTGTTTTTCCATAGGGAAGAAACCATCCATCATACCATCTAACAATAAGCGCATTGAAGCTACCGGCGTATTCATGTCATGGGAAATATTTCTCAGCCAAGCCTTACGACTTGCCTTGTTGAGCGATAATGACTCATCAAGTTGTTCAACTGCCTTATTTATCTGTTTAAATTCAAGGGTACCTGACTTTGGAATATCAACGTTTTCCTGACCCTCAGCAAGCTCTCTTAAGGCTTTTTCAATTCCTTTGACATATTTTTGATTCACGCGACTTAACAAAAAACTAATAAAGAAAGCAAGGAAGATACACAGGATTGCAGCAAAGATAGCACGTGCGAAAATATAGTGGAATAACTCACTCGTATACCCATAGGTATCAGGGGTAAACGTTAATACATCAACACTATACGAATACACATCTGATGTAAAAATCATCAGACTACCCGCTATTTCTTTCGCTTGTACATTATCAGGAAGTTCAACCGTCCGAGCGGGAAGAAGCCCATAAGAAGAAGAAAGATAGGTTTGAAATTGATTGACCGCATCAAATCCCATATTGATTGCAGTAATAGGAGCATCTATTTCAACAGGAAGGAAACTGGAATCATCCATGTCTTCACCCTTATTAAAATTACTTCTCAAATGAGTTCCGGTTAAGGTCCGAGTAAAAAGAGAAGCACCATTTTGGCTTCTATGACCTAAAGAATCTCCGACACTATTGGTTCCCGCTGAATAGACAACAGCTCCCGTTTCATCGCGAAAAAGAAGCCCACTGATGCGATCATCATAGTTTGCGACTTCATATGCAATATCAATAAATTGATTAAACGAAACGAAATTATCTTGTGCATTCACTTTTCGGGCGACATCATCACAAAATTCTTCATACGGTCTTTCGCCCCAGTCAGCACTTTGCTGCTGGAAGGAAAAAAAGACCATGGAAGCACCTATTAAAAGTACTAAAAGAGCCACCCCAGAGATGGCTAAAAAGACTCGGACAAACAGTCTTCTCATGCATCCTCATCCTGGTTTACCCCAACAAAGCGGTAACCATAACCGCGAACCGTTTCAATCCATCCACCATCACCAAGCTTTGCTCGGATGTTTTTAATATGGGTATCAACGATACGTTCATAACTCTCTGCACTATAATCAAAACAATCCTCAAGGATTTTTCCACGAGAAACGAGAAGATGTGCGTTATCAACCAAACAAAGAAGAACTCTCCATTCAGCAGCAGTAAAAGAAACAGCATCTTCATCGATTAAACAACGATGCGCTTCTCTCTCAATTTTCAAAAGATGGGTATTAAATTCAAATTCAACAATGGAATCATCACTGACAATGCCATTTTTTGCTTTTTGATAACGGCGAATAACCGCTTTTACCCGTAACACTAATTCTTTAGGCGAAAAAGGCTTGGTAATATAGTCATCAGCACCAATTTCAAAACCAAGAATTCGATCAGACTCTTCAACCCGTGCCGTCATAAAGATTACAGGGAAATCATAGTCCTTTCTGAGCTTTTCAACAAATTCAAATCCGTCCCCATCAGGAAGCATAACATCTTGGAGTAATAAATCAGGAAGCCTCTCACCAAGGGCAATATTGGCTTCTTTCAGATTTGCGAAAGCCATGCAATCAAATCCAGATAATTCTAGATACTGCTTCACTCCATCTCTAATTACGTCATGATCTTCAACTACATATACCATCGATTTTTCCATACTTTCGTTACTCCAAATTATTTTTTATCGTACTTCTTAAAGATTACTCACTCTCCTGCTAAAAAACAACAATAAAAACTCAAAAATCATAGAAAGCACACAACTAATGAGCCATTTTATGATTTATACGTTTCATAACGAAATAAAACATCACCATGGTGTACACAACCGAAAGTGTATCCGATATAGGTTCGGCCAGAAAAACACCTAATAGTTTATTACTCATCAGATAAGGAAGAATAAAAATTAACGGTACCAGTAAGACAATTTTTCGCAAAATAGCAATAGAACTCGATACCTTTGCTTCCCCAAGGGAAGTAAAGGTCATTTGTGCTGCATTTTGCAAGCCGAAAATACCACAAGAAGAAGCATAAATGCGAATAGCCCAAGTCGTTAAAGAGGTCAATTGGGGATCATTGGTAAATAACACAATAAAGAGACCCGGTTTCCATTCAATAAAAAATAACAGAGAAAAAGTTATAAGAACACTAGAGATAAATAACACCTTGATTGCTTGATTTAATCGCTCTTTATTCGAAGAACCATAGTTATAACTTATGACCGGCTGAGCGCCCTGTCCTATGCCCGCAACAAGTTGATGAGAAAGGCTGGTAAAACTCATGGCAATCGTCATGGAGCCAACGGCAAGATCTCCACCATAACGAAGAAGATTAATATTAAAGGCTGCAAACATCGCACTTTGCGTACTGGTCATAATAAAAGGTCCAAGACCAAGAAAGAGACTGGGTAAAAGAATTTTTTTATTGATATGCAAATTTGCTCTCTTTAACCGCAACACGGATTTGTTTCCAAGGAGAAAATGCATTACATAGAAGGCTGAAAAGGCTTGAGCAATAATGGTTGCCATCGCTGCGCCAGCCACACCGTAATTGAAAACAAAGATAAAAAGAGGATCTAAAGCAATATTGAGGCCAGCGCCAATCAACACAGCAATCATCCCAATTCTCGAAAAACCCTGGGCAATAATAAAACCATTCATGCCTAAAGCGACCTGAACAAAAATGGTACCAAGGGCATAGATGGTCAGATAGGTTGTTGCTAAATCAATAGTGCGATCACTTGCACCAAAAAAATACAACAATGGTCGAGTGAAGAAAAGCATCAAAAACGTTAACAGAACAGACACAAGAATAAGAGCAGAAAAACTGTTTCCCATAATCTTTTCAGCGGTATCTCTGTCTTTCTTTCCTAAGAATATGGAGGCTCGAGGAGCACTTCCGCTGACAACCAGCGCCGTGAAAGCCATCACAATGGTAATCAAAGGAAAACACACACCCAATGAGGTTAAGGCTAAAGTACTTTCAAAAGCCATATGACCGATAAACATGCGGTCGACAATATTATAGAGGAGACTCACTATTTGAGCAACGACTGCAGGAAGAGCCAAGCGCAAAACGAGATGAGTAACAGGCTCATATCCTAAAAAATCTTTATTATCTATGTCGTTATTTCTCATACGAAATAACCTATATCTGAAAAAAATATCTTTCAAGCTGTTGCAGATAAAATATCTGGCAGATACACTGCTTTTATGAAATTATCAAACAAACCGAAGATACTTGATTACCTCATTTTACTCTGTGCAATAGGACTCATCATCTTTCTTTCAAAGAGCCTCACGGGAGGATCTGGCGCAACGTATCTCGATATACAAAATAATGGTATCGACTATCTCTATCCCTTAGCCACGGAGAGGGTCATTACCTTAGACGGAAAAATTGGACCTTCTACCATAGAAATTAAAGACGGTAAAGCTGCCTTTATTGAAAGTAGTTGTGCCAATAAGATCTGCATTAAAATGGGCTGGATTAGTAAACCAGGACAGTTTGCTGCCTGTTTACCCAATGGCATATTGATAACAATAAAAGGAAACAATACAAGTGAGGTCGATGATGTCGCAGAATAAAAAATTAGATACAGATAAGCTTATTTATCTTGCCTCCCTTTCCCTTTTGCTGAGCAGTATCGAGTACTTAATTCCCAAACCTGTACCCTTTCTTCGCCTGGGACTGGGCAATCTTCCCATTCTCCTCGCCCTCACCTTACTCAATAAAAAAGATTATTTCCTACTCGCTTTGCTCAAAGCAATCTGCCAAGGAATTGTGGGAGGAACACTTATATCTCCCTTCTTTATTCTATCCCTTGCCGGAACCCTTGCTTCTTCACTGAGTATGTATCTCTTTCACCATCTCTTGAAGCAAAGAGTTACTCTCTTTTCCATCTCGATTATTGGAGCCCTCTGCAGTAACACCGTCCAATTGTTACTCGCTGCCGTCTTAATCTATGGAAAAAGTATCTTTATTGCAGCCCCACTTCTCCTTGGCATAGGAGTCGTTGCTTCTGCAATTCTTGGGCTCCTTGCAGAAGCGCTCAAAGAAAAGAGTAGATTTTACGCAACCATAGAACAAGGAAACCTTCCCGCAATCGAAACACATAAAGAGAGCAAAGAAACACACAAGATAACAACAAAACAGAAGATTTTTACCGTTATCTCTTTTGCAGGAATTATCACTTCTTTCCTTCTCAGCGATCTTATTGCTCTCACCATAGGTTTTATTATCTTACTCATACTCCAAAAACTCAGTGGCAGAAAAGTACTGATTGGCTTCTATCTTGCAATGATTCTCTCCATGGTCTTTTTGTGTTTATTTGAACCCGAAGGACAGGTAATCTATGTGATTGGAATCGTCAAATTAACAAAAGGTGCACTGATCCTTTCCTTAACTCGAGGCATGAGAATTCTCATGATTATGGCATCAAGTCAAATCTTAAGTGCTACAAGAATCATACATCTTCCTCTCTTAGGGAGCGTATTCAGCCTCTCGGCAAAAACGATTAACAGTTTTTCTCAAACAAAGGGAAATCTGCTCACCCGACTCGATTTTGCCATTCTTGGGGAAATTGAAGAAGAAAAATAAATAAAAAAGATGCCAGGGTGAAAAGAACACTTCACCCTGGCATCTGAAATAAAACAAATTAGAACTCTACGTACTGTTCTTCTTTTGCACCACAAACTGGACAATGTTCAGGAGCTTTATCAAGAACCGTATGACCACATACAGGACAGATAAAAATCTTTTGTAATTCCATGTCATGACCGGCACGAACCGCATCTTGCGCCTGTTTAAACAGTTTAACATGAATTTTTTCTGCTTCTAAAGCAAAATGGAACGAACGTTGCGCATTTGCCTCTTTCTGGAATTCAGCCGTATGCAAGTAAACAGGGTACATTTGGTCTACTTCATGAGCCTCTCCGTTGATTGCACCCTGAAGATTATCAACAGTCTTTCCTACACCAAAAGCACCACCACCAGTGACTGAAGCATCAGCAGTTGCACCGCCAATAACACGGAAATGGTTTCCTGCATGCACACTTTCTGCATATGCAATAGCCTTGAACAAGCGAGCAACATGAGGAAAACCTTCTTTTTCCGCAATCGTACTCCAAATCAAATAACGCATATGGGCCATACTTTCTCCACCGTAAGCCGAATGAAGAAATTCAGAAGTCATCGCATTTTTTACCGCCATAAATATACCTCCTGTGACGAATTATAGAATTATTAAATAATCTCAATACATAAAGATACTCCCGATTTCCCATTACGTCAATTCTTAAAAGACCTCCTTTGCACATGAATTGATGCAAAGAAAAGTGAACAAAACCCCTTTCTCTCAAATCACACTGATTTTTCTTTACTTACCCCGCACTGGTGTGGTATTATTTTTTCAATCGATAAGACATATTTTCTGACCATAAGGAGCAATCCGAATGAGAAGAGAAGGAACGCTGACATTGATCCAAGAGAGGTCTACCTCTCTTGTACCCATATATCCTGAGCAGACTTCTCTTTCCTCATGGAAGAGAAGTCTTTTAAGGAGTTATGCGATGCAAAAATTTGCAGTATATGGAAAAGGTGGTATTGGAAAATCAACCATTACCAGTAACTTAGCAGCAGCCTTTGCGTATCTAGGAAAAAACGTTATCCAAATAGGCTGTGATCCTAAAGCCGATTCCACCATTAATCTCCTTCATGGAGTACCTGCCAATCCTGTCATGAACCAATTACGCGAAGGAGATGATGTTGAACTCACTCTTGAAGACGTCGTTAAAATTGGCTACAAAGGCATTAAATGTATTGAAACAGGTGGACCAACCCCAGGTCTAGGTTGTGCAGGAAGAGGTATCATTGCAACATTTAATCTCTTAGAAGACCTTGAACTCTTTGAAACATTCAATCCAGATATTGTCTTATATGATGTATTAGGCGACGTAGTATGCGGAGGTTTTGCGGCTCCCATACGTGAGGGATATGCAAACGATGTACTCATTGTTACATCAGGAGAAAAGATGGCTCTCTATGCCGCAAACAACATCAATACCGCCGTTGATAATTTCGCAGACCGAGGATATGCCCATGTGAGAGGACTCATACTCAATCACAGGAATACCCCCAATGAAACGGAAAAGGTTGCACACTTTGCCAAAGAAAAAGGGCTCACCATTATCGCAGAAATTCCTCGCTGTGATGATATCAACATTCATGAAGATGAAGGAAAAACAGTTATTGAAGCTGACCCAAATCTTGCAATCAGTCACACCTTCCTCTCTCTCGCACAAAAATTGATAAGCGAGGAACAATAAATGAAAAAAGCCCCATTCCATATCACCATCGGAGAACTGCACAAGAGGGGCAAAGACACAATCCCCTTTGAAGTCACTTCAAACAAACATCTTGTCTATAGCTCACCAGCTACCCTTTCCTACAACGCACCTGGAGCTCAGGGCTTTGGAGTCAAACGAGCAGGTCTCACGCTTCCAGAATCAATCATGCTCGTTGTTGCTCCCGGATGTTGTGGTCGTAGCACTACCATACTCGGAGATGAAGGTGGATATAGCCAAAGAATCTTTCATCTTTCCATGAGTGAAAATGATTTAATAACAGGAGCTCACCTCACCTCCATTCCTCAGGCAATCAATGAAATTATTCACATCCTCGATAAAAAGCCAAAAGCCGTTGAAATCTGTATTACTTGTGTTGATGCGCTTCTGGGAACAGACTTAGAGCGAGTCTGCAGAAAAGCAACCAAAGAAGTGGGCATTCCTGTTATTCCAACCTACATGTATGCCTTGCTGAGAGAAGGAAAAAATGCACCCATGGTTGATATTAGAAAATCCATATATAGTCTCATACAACCAACAACAAAGGACCTGCATCAGGTCAACCTTCTCGGCTATTTTACCCATCTCACTGACACCTGTGAACTGTACACCTTACTCTCTCAAATTGGTCTCACCACCAAAGAAATTGGACGATGCACCACATTTGCAGAATATCAAACCATGGGATGTGCAAATTTTAACCTCATTTTAGATAAAGAATCGCGTAAAGCCGCAGCCATGATGGATAAAAAGTTTAACATTCCCTATGCAGAACTCACTCGACTCTACGAAAGAGATAAAATTGAAAACCAATACAAACTCTTTGCCGCAGCACTGGGCACCACCTTTGATGATACGTCTTTTCAGAAAGAAGCAGATGATGCCATTGCCGCAATCAGGAAGATTTCACACAACATAACGCTCTCAATAGGCTCAGTGGTCAATGCAAATCCTTTTGAACTTGCCCTCAGTCTCATGGAATACGGCTTCACCATCAAAACAATTTTTAGTGAACCAGACAAAGATGATTACACCTATATCGATCGTATCAGTGAAAGAGACCCAACCGTCATTGTGTACCCACCTCTTTCTCCAAGTATGATTAATTTCACCAAAGGAGAACAAGTCGATTTTACCATAGGACTGGATGCTTCATATTACTATCCTGAAACACCGAATCTTGCATGGAATCAAGAAATTCAGCCATTTGGGTACACAGGACTGAGAGACTTCTTATTAGCATTAGGTAAACTCATTGAAGGAAAAAACGCATGAAAGGACTTAGAAAATATCTTTCCCCATTTGCACCAGATCAAAGCGGTGCTGTATCAAGCCTTTACGAAATGGGCGCTCTTATTGTCATTAACGACGCCGGTGGTTGCGTAGGAAACATCTGTGGATATGATGAACCCCGCTGGCACCAATACAGGAAAAGTGCCATTTGCAGTGCAACACTCAGAGATCTTGATGCAATTCTCGGAAGAGATAAACTGCTCATTGATAAAATCGGTGACACCATGGAAATGGTCGATTGTAACTTTATTGCCTTAATTGGCACGCCCATTCCAGCCGTCATTGGCACCGACCTGAGAGCATTAAAAAGGATTATCGAAAACAAGTATCACATCCCCGTTCTTGCCATTGATACCAATGGTATGGAACTCTATGACAAGGGACAAACAAAGGCGAGTTTAGCACTCTTGAAAGAATTTTGTCTCAAGCAGGATGAGAGTCAAACACTCTCTTCCCCTGATATCACCATTGTAGGTGCCTCAGCCTTGGATCTTCCCAGCATGGAAAGCAGAGCAACACTTCGCGCCTTTCTCTCCCATGAAGGATTTACCACATCGTACTTAGAAGACTCTCTTGAAACCGTGCAATCAGCAAAAAATGCAAGGCTTACCCTTGTCGTTTCACCCTCTGGGGTAAAAGTCGCAAAAAAACTTCAACAAACCTACCATATTCCTTATATCTGTTGTTATCCTCTCACACAAGAAGATTATACCGAACTCTCTGAGTCGGCACACCACATACTAGGAAAAGAAACAGCAGAGAAAAAACAAACACGGGACACACGAGTAAAACGCGCACAACTCAATGCACTCGTCACAAACAAGAAAGTACTTATTGTACACCAGAGTGTCATTGCAAACACCCTCCGCAACAATCTTTTCTCGGCACAACGTGTTGATATTGCCACGTGGTTCACCTCAATACCCAAAGAAGAACATACGAAAGGAGAGAATTTTAGCCTCAAAGAAGAAGATGATCTCTTAGCCCTTTGTCGCAAAGAAGCATATGACCTGGTCATAGGAGACCCTCTGCTCAAACGAGCACTTCCACATTGGGAAGGAACTTTTCTTCCTTTACCTCACTTTGCCATCTCTGGAGCACTGAATCAAATTGATAAAGAAGAGGATTTTCTCAAGGGGTTATACCATGCTTAGAGCACATATGAGAATCTATGGCATCGTGCAAGGTGTCGGATTTAGACCATTTGTTGCACGAATTGCCACCAGAGAAAACCTTACCGGAAGCGTATGTAATAAAGGTCCTTATGTGGAAATCTTTGTAAGTGGAAACCAAACACAACTTGATGCATTTGTTTTGGCCCTCAAAACAGAAGCTCCTGAGCGATCGATGATTCTCAAAATTGAACAACAGATGACCAATCCCGTTCAAGGAGAAACCGCTTTTGTGATTATCACCAGTGCAAAAGAAAAAGGACAAGTCTTTGTTTCTCCCGATATTGCAACCTGTGATGCCTGTAGCAAAGAATTGTTTGATCCAACCAATAAACGCTATCTTCATCCTTTTATCAATTGTACCGCATGTGGTCCACGACTCACCATCTTAGATTCTATGCCCTACGATCGCAAACGCACCAGTATGAGTGATTTTCCCCTCTGCCCAGATTGCGAGTATGAGTATACCCATATGGAAACACGACGCTATCATGCCCAACCGGTATGTTGTAATAGTTGTGGTCCTGAACTCTACACCTTAGGAACAGACAAAAGAATGGAAGGAAAACAAGCCATTCTTGCTGCACGACGTGTCATCAGAGAAGGTGGCATTATTGCAATCAAAGGAATTGGCGGTTTTCACCTCTGTTGTGATGCCACCAATAGCAGAGCAATTCAACGACTACGAAGTGTGAAAAACCGTCCAACAAAACCGTTTGCCATCATGATACGTGATATACAAAAGGCAAAAGAAGTGTGTGAAATAGGAAAGGAAGAAGAAATCATTATGACCGGGCCGCAAAAGCCCATTCTCCTGCTCAAAAAGAAAAGGGGAGCAAAACTCTCTTCCCTTATTGCACCAGAAAACCCAAATATCGGCGTCATGCTCCCCTATGCACCGGTACAAATGCTCCTCTTCCATTATCCCGGAGACGCCCCTCTTTCACCCTTTTTTGTCATGACCAGTGGGAACAGAAAATCAGAGCCTCTGTGCCACAACGATCGTGAAGCACTCAAAGACCTTGCTCCCATCTGTGATCTCATTCTCTCCAACAATAGAACCATCAGAATGCGAGCTGATGACTCAATTATGCAACTCTATGAAAAAAAACCCTCTATGATTCGAAGAAGTCGAGGCTATGCACCGCTTCCCATCATTCGATCAAAAAAGAGAGAAGGAACCGTTCTTGGTATCGGAGGAGAGCTCAAAAATAGTTTTACGCTCGGATCAAACGATTTACTCTATCCATCGCCCTATGTGGGAGACTTAGGATCACTGACCAGTATCGAAGCATTAAAAGCCGGCGTCATACGCATGGAAAGACTCCTTGAAATAGAACCTCAAATCGTCGCCTGTGACCTGCATCCTCGCTATAATAGTGCCTCTTTTGCCAAAGCATTAGGGCTTCCTGTAGTGACCGTACAACATCACTTTGCCCATATTGTCTCATGTATGGCCGAAAACGACTATGAAGGAGAAGTCATTGGAGTCTCTTTTGATGGAACGGGATATGGAACCGATCATACCATTTGGGGTGGTGAATTTCTTCTTTGTAGCACCAGCTCATTTTCGCGCATAGGAAGTATCACACCGTTTACCCAAGCAGGAGGAGACCTGTCTTCAACACAAGGTTGGAGAATTGCAATGGCACTTCTCCTTGATGCTTTTGATACCACACAAGCCCGTGCAATTGCACAGCAACTCAGCGTTTGCTCTCCACAAAAAGCGCAAGGGATCATGATGATGATAAAAAACAAAATAAACAGCATCACCTCCACCAGTTGTGGTCGACTCTTTGATGGAGTAAGTGCCCTCCTTTCGCTTAAAAGTGAATCAACCTTTGAAGGAGAAGCTTCAATGCAGTTGCAATTCACCGCAGAACACTACAGAGATGCACAGTCTCTGAACTTGAAAACCAGTGAAGCAATGAAAGCCGCACTGGCAAACCGGTATGAGGCATTCTCCCTGATTAATGCGAAAGGAAAACACTTTGTACTCAATACAACGGCACTCTTCAAACAATTAACGCTGAACAAATTGTCAGGTGAAACAAGTGAACGCCTTGCCTTAGACTTTCATCTTGTCTTGGCCTTTATGATACGAGAAGGTTGCAGAAAAAGCAGAGCAGACGACCACCTTTCAACCGTGGCCCTCAGTGGGGGTGTATTTCAAAATATGCTTCTCCTTGATCTCACAAAAAAACTATTGGAAGAAGATGGTTTTACCGTCTTAATCCATTCACGTGTCCCCGCAAACGATGGGGGAATTTCCCTTGGTCAAGCTGTTGTCGCAATGGAAAAATTACAAGAAGTTATTAAGGCTTAGTCCTTAAAGGAGTCAATTATATGTGTGTAGGATTATCAACAAGAGTAGATAAAATTAAAGGTGGTATGGCTGTCGTCGATGCAAGTGGCGTCAAAAGAACAGTGAGTACAGAACTGCTCAAAGATCTTGCTCCTGGCGATTATGTCATGGTACATGCCGGCATCGCAATTGCAAAAATCAGTGGTGACGACGTCAGTGAAGCCAAAAAGATTATGGAGAAAATTGATGAGTGATACAGCGTATATCGAAAAAGCAAAAAAAATCATCACCAGTTACGATGGACCGATACTGAGAATAATGGAAGTATGTGGAACCCATACGCATGAAATCTTTAAACAAGGAATTCGTACCCTTCTTCCCAGTACCATTCATTTAATATCGGGACCAGGTTGTCCTGTTTGTGTCACCCCAACAAGTTTTATTGATGAAGCATTGTATCTTGCGCTAGAAAAACATGTCACCATTTGTACCTTTGGTGATTTGGTGAGAGTGCCTGGGACAAAAACAAGTCTGGGTGGAGCTCGAGCAGATGGGGCAAAGATTCACATTGTTTATTCTCCCCTTGATGCGGTTGTCTATGCCGAAGAGAATCCCACAGAAGAGGTCGTCTTCCTCTCCGTTGGTTTTGAAACAACCACACCAGCAAGTTGTATTGCCGTCAGAAATGCCAAACAATCAGAAGTAAAAAACTTTTCTCTTTTAACGGCAAATAAAACCATGTACAACGCATACTTAAGTCTCAAAGGAAGTGCCGATGCTTTTCTCTACCCTGGACATGTCAGTACCATGACCGGTACCAAGATTTACGACAAACTCAGAGATGAAGAGGGACTGAGTGGAGTTGTCACCGGTTTTACCGCAGGAGAGCTTCTTTCCGCACTATCGGTGATTATTCAACAAAGTAAAAAGGGCAAACCTTTTGCCATCAATTGTTATCCACGAGTCGTCACGGAAGAAGGACTTCCTTTAGCCCAAAAACTCGTCAGTGAAACCATGGAACCTTGCGACTCGATGTGGAGAGGTTTAGGCATTATTCAAGCATCAGGAATGCAACTTAACGAGCAGTACCGAGCCTATGATGCACGCAGAAAATACACCATACCGCCAATTGAAGGAAAACCAAATCCTCTCTGTCGCTGTGGTGAAGTCTTAAAAGGGAAATGCAAACCTTACGAATGTTCACTCTTTGGAAAAGGATGCACACCAGAACACCCAATTGGTGCCTGTATGGTATCAAGTGAAGGGGCTTGTTCAGCTTATTATAAATACGGAGAAAATGTATGGAGAAAGTAATTACACTCAATCATGGAGCCGGCGGAAAACAAACATCACAGTTAATCGATGAGATTTTTAAGAAACATTTTACCAACCCTCATCTCACCGCAGATGACGCGGCAGTACTTGAGCCACCAAAAGGTAAAATGGCTTTTACGACCGATGGTTTTATTGTATCTCCTGCCGATTTTCCCGGTGGAAATATTGGAAAACTGAGTATTTGTGGTACGGTCAATGACCTCTCTTGTATGGGTGCAAAACCGCTATACCTTTCCAACTCTTTTATCATTGAAGAAGGGTTTTCCATTGAAAAACTTGATAAAATCGCAGCATCAATGGCAAAAACAGCAAAGGAAGCTGGAGTAGAAATTGTTGCAGGTGATACCAAAGTTGCAGGGAAAGGCCAAGTTGATGGCGTCTTTATCACCACAACAGGCATTGGTGAAATCATGGAAGGCGCAAGTCCTGCCGGTAAAAAAGCCATGGTTGGAGACAAAATTATTGTCACACGAGACATTGGTTGCCATGGCTGTGCTATTCTTCTCGCCCGAGATTCCTATGGCATGGAAGCAGATGTGCAAAGTGACTGTGCTCCTCTGTGGAATATGGTCAAATCAGTCCTTGATGAAAAGAAAGATGTCCATGTTATCCGTGATGCAACGCGTGGTGGAGTTGGTACCGTTCTCTATGAAATTGCAAGCCAAAGTAATGTGGGTATTCTGCTCAAAAATGCTGATATTCCCGTTTCAGACGGCGTAAAAGGCGTCTGTGGCATGCTCGGTCTCGACCCACTGTATCTTGCCTGTGAAGGAACGATGGTCATGTTTGTCCCAGCTCAGGAAGCTGATGAAATTCTTGCCATTCTGCACAAGGGAAAATATAGCACTACAGCGGCAATTATTGGAGAAGTAACGGATGAGAGAAAAACTCAAGTCGTGGTAGAAACCGAGATTGGAACACAAACAATGCTCCCTGCTCCTAGTGGTGAATTACTCCCAAGAATTTGCTAAGCGCTCATTCTTACAACAAGAAAATCCTAAGCGCTTTCTTTTCAGAAAATGCTTAGGATTTTTTACGCATCAAAAGAAAAGTCACAGTTCTTCAAACGATGCACCACATTTCTCTCTGAGAACAGAGCAAAACTCTTTTTGATCGATATATAAACGTTTCACCTCTCGTGTTACTTGCATAAGAAAAGCACAAGATTTATGCTCAATTCATGAATAAAATATCCCTCATAGCCACCGATATCGACAACACATTATTAGATAGTCAAAAAAGAATTTCACCACGAGCAAAAGAAGCAATACGAGAAGCAGACAAGCAAGGACTTCATTTCTGTCTCGCAAGTGGTCGTGCACCGCAAGCGATGGGGTTTATTCAAGAAGAAATTGGAGTAGAATCAGCACTTGGTTGCTACAGTGGCGCATTAACACTTTTTCATCAGAAGATATTAGGTTCACATAACTTGCCATTTGAACAGTTTCGCACTATACTTCGAAAGCTTTCGGCTTTTGACTGTAGTACCTTTATTTATGGACTCACTGAGTGGTACAGTGAAAAGAATGATTATTGGTTTGAAAGAGAATGTAAAATTGTGCATCATCGAGGGATTATTACTCCCTATCACACGCTTTTATCTGAAAAAGAAAATCAAGGTCAACCCTTATTCAAATTGGTAATCATGCATAAAGACCCTATCATTCTCCAAGAAATAGAAAACCAAATCAATAGGCTTAATTTGGACCTTGAAGTTTTTAAGAGCTCCTCATTTTTTATAGAAATCAATCCAAGAAGCATCAACAAAGCGACGACCATCCGTGATGTTGCCTCATTCTATGCTGTCCCTCTTACAGAAGTCTTTGCGATTGGTGATTATTATAATGATATAGGAATGCTCAAAGAAGCAGGAGATTCTGTTGCCATGCTGAATAGTCCGGAAGAGGTAAAGAAGTGTGCCAAACGAGTCAGCACAGCAGATATGGACCACGATGGGTTTGCCATCGAAATAGAGAAATTACTCAATGTTCAAAAAAATACATAATATATTTACATCAAATGTTTATTCAGAACTTTCTTCTGATATTTATTTAATAGGAATCGGCAGCTTAATTAATGGAGTAGGATCATTCCTTTTTCCTTTTATCCCTTTAATCCTTACCAAGAAACTGGGCTATTCCGTTTCTCATGCTTCCGTTTTCACCATGATTGCACTTTTTACATCCCTTTTGGGGACCTTATTGGTGAGTAAATTTGCCGATAATATTTCCCGTAAAAGGCTCATGATTATCACCCAATATCTCATGGCAGCCTGTTTATTCGTGTGCGGTTATTGTATCAACTCTCGACCTCAAATTATTCCAACAGTCATGCTTTTATCCTTTTTTTCGATGGAATGACAGACCCAGCCCGAGGTGGCTTTCAAGCCGACATTACCACCAAAGAAAACAGAAAAGTCGCCTATTCATTTTTCTACCTCTGCCACAATATAGGCTTCTCTTTTGGGCCAGCAATTGCAGGTTTTCTCTTTGCAAAATACACCAACTTTATCTTTTATGGAAATGCGCTCACCGAAATTATAACCATCAGTCTTATTGGCTTATTTGTTGCAGATCATCGTCCAACACAACAAGCACTCGAAGAAAGCAAAAAAGGAAGTGAAACCGATAAAGCCGTTGAAGGCTCCCTCTTACAAGCAATGAAGGCTCGACCGCTCATTGTTCTCTATATTGCCATTGATTTTTTAACGGTGGTATCCTTTTCTTCCCTCTTTTTTGCACTTCCACTCTACACGTCCCAATTGTTTGGGGACGCAGGATCAACAAAATATGGATTTCTCATGACGGCTAATGCCATAACTGTCATTATCTTAACACCTCTTTTTACCCAAATGACCAAGCACCATCAGCCCATTATCTTGCTCACTCTTGCCTCATTCTTTACCGCAATGGGTATCTTTAATTTAGGCTTTATACACCATTACTTCGGCATTATTATACTGATGATTATCTATTCTGTTGGCGAAGTACTTCACGCAACAAACCATGAATACTTTGTCATTAATCACACGCCTATGGGACATCGAGCTCGTTTTTCTTCACTTCTTATTACGGAAGAAGTACTCGGTTTTGCCTTAGGTGTGCTTCTTTGTGGTTTGCTCATTGACACAATTGGATTCCAATTGATGTATTTCTGCTTAGGAAGTCTTCCTTTTATTGCAAGCATTGGTCTCTTTTTATTACGCAAAGCACTCAAAGAACAAGAAACGACAAGTGACAAAGACCAGAGCTCCATTGAAGCGTAAATATTCACATTTTTTCTCTTATGAATGAACGCCTCTCAGTAAACCGGACAAACCACCGTACCTCCATACAAGAAAGCAAAATCTTCACACAATCAGAGCAGGTATTGAGTGCATATATCTTGCTACAAAATACGAGTCTTGCTAGTATAGTCCTATGAAATTATTCTTTACCAGACATGGTCAAACAAACAGTAACGTAGAAGAATGGGTTTGTGGCATGACGAATGCCATGTTAACAGAACAAGGGAAACAACAGGCTGAAGAACTTGCAAAAGTCTTAAAAGAACAACAGGCTGATAATAAAATCGAATACATCTATGTCTCACCTCTGCAAAGAGCACGAGACACCGCAGCTCCTATCGAAAAAGCTTTAGGCATTCAAGCGGTTGTCGATGACAGACTCCATGAAGTGAACTTCGGTCGTTTTGAAGGAAGGTATTACCTGGATGATGACGTGGTTGCTTGTCGAAAAGAATACTTTACTCGCTATCCTGAGGGTGAATCAGAATTTCAAGTAGCACAGAGAATTTACAATATCATCGATCAAGTAAAAGAAGAGAAAAAAGGACATAATGTACTTTTTGTCAGTCATGGTGCCGTCAGTCGTGTCTTTAAAAGTTACTTTGAAGATATCAAACTTGAGGACTACCCTCATGCAATTATTGGCAACTGTCAATTGCTCAGCTATTCACTGTAAAGGGTATACCGAGGAAATAATTATTTCCTCGGTATAAAAATCAACAAACAACGAAAAGTATCAATTTTATTGTTACAAATAATTTACAAGACTAACAATTATCTTTAAATAATGGTAAGAAGTATTATATTATGTTATTTTATTTTGCCCCGTTAGAGGGAATCACCAATTATATTTACAGAAATACCTATGCTCAGTTTTATAGCAAAGCTGATAAGTATTTTACCCCCTTCCTGAATGTTAATGCAGCTGGCATTATTGCAACCAAATCACAGAGAGATGTGGCACCGGAAAATAATAAAAATTTACCCGTAATCCCACAACTTTTAACAAATGACTCCACTGCTTTTAAGATTATCGAAACAACCTTATGCGATGAGGGTTATAAAGAAATTAATCTCAATTTGGGTTGTCCATCCGGAACCGTAACCAGTAAAGGTCGTGGATCGGGTCAATTAAAAGATATCGATAAGCTGAAAAAATTCTTAGATGATATTTTTACGCACCCACAAACTGCTATTTCCATAAAAACGAGGATAGGCTTTTCCTCTCCTGCGGAAATGGAAACCCTTCTTCCTCTTTTTAATGCCTATCCTCTCAAAGAATTGATTGTTCATCCTCGAGTAAGAGAAGACTATTATAAAGGTGCCATCCATCTCGATGTCTTTCAAGACATCGTCAAAGAAGCGCACGCACCTCTTTGTTATAATGGCGATTTATTTACCGTTGAACAAATAAAACAGTTTACCCATGATTTTCCTTCAATCAATCGTATCATGCTTGGAAGAGGCATTATATCCAATCCAGGGTTGCTCAAAGAATACAAAACGGGAATGACCAGCGACAGAGAAACCTTTAAAAAATTCCATGATTCGCTTCTCTCTCAATATTCTGCAATCCTTTTTGGGGACAGGAATATCCTCTTTAAAATGAAAGATTGCTGGAAAATATGGCGATTGAATTTTTTGACAAATCCACAGGGTATTAAGAAAATACAAAAGTCACAAAACATCTCTGCCTATCAAAGCGCAGTTGATTCACTGCTACAGTCATAACGCTCTTGATAAAAGAACAATGATTTCACTCAGAAACTTCATAGACATTATGAAGTCTCCCCTTTTCTCCAAAAAGAAAAAGAAAATAAGGAACTTTTCCATGAAACTTTTCATTACACGACACGGACAAACAAATATGAACGTTGCCAGATTAGTGTGTGGCACCTGCCCTGCACATCTTACCGAAAAAGGCCAGAAACAAGCAAATGAACTGGCTCGCACATTGAAAGAAGAACAGCATATCAACAAAATTGAATACATCTATGTATCAGACCTCGAACGGGCTCGCCAAACAGCAGCACCTATTGAAAAAGCTCTGGGACTTACCGCAATTGTTGACCCTCGACTTCAAGAAGTCAACTTTGGCGATATGGAAGAAGTCAGTTATGATGATCCCGATTTTCTCAAGAGAAAAGAAGAATTATTCTATCGTTATCCAAACGGTGAATCACAAATTGAAGTAGCTCATCGACTCTTCAGTATCATTGACGAAGTCAAAGAAGAAAGAAAAGGGCATAACGTACTTTTCGTCAGTCATGGTTCTGCAACACGATTAATGCGTTCCTACTTTCTCGATTTGACCACCGACCAATACAAACAAAAGCCAATGGATAACTGTCATTTGATTTGTTTTGATTTATAATATTTTGCAATACACAATACTTTTTGAGAAAGACGGCTTGAACTTGAGTTCAAGCCGCTTTTTTATGTATTTTTCTTCTTTTTTACAATTTTTATCTTTTCGGTTGACAAAAAAGATAATTCAGGGTATTTTATTGTTAGTCATAGCTAACTATTAATAACAATCCTCTTGTTACATAAACATTTTATGACACTCAATAAATATTTTACCCTTACATTAGTTAAGAACCGGGATGTGACAGTCCCGGTTTTTTTTCGTTTACCATAAAATACGCCTCACCCCAAAAGGGCAAAACAGAGAGTTTTACTACAAAAGAAGGCCTAAAAAGTTCATAAAAATAAATATACTATTAATTGCAAAAAAATAAATACCCGATACAAACATATTCATATAATTCATTACAAAACAAATAATTATTCATTTAAATAAAATAATATTTATCCGGTTGACTCAACATATACAACACAATAAAATAACAGGGCTTAAAGACAAAATATATTTTATTCAAAAGGATTTTTTAATGAAAAAGAAAGCTTATTTCACATTAAGTATTCTTTTAGCTGCATCGCTTTTTATGTCCTGTGGTGGGAAAAAAAGTGAAACGACAACTAAGGAAACTTCACACGTTGAAACAACAACAAACACCGCTTCAGAAGAAGCAACGCCAGAGAGCACCTCTGATAATGGTGAAATTGTATTCCGTATTGCTAACGGTGCAGAACCAGAATCACTCGATCCTGCTCTTATCCAAGGAACTCCGGAACATAATCTGAACTTAGCCCTTTTTGAAGGTCTTGTTGGAACTGATCCAAAAACAGGAAATGCTGCCCCAGGACTTGCAAAAAGTTGGGAATCAAATGCTGATAAGACACAGTGGACTTTCCATTTACGCCAAGAAAACTGGTCTGATGGTACTCCTATCACCGCAAACGATGTGGTCTATTCATGGCTCAGAGAATTGAACCCTGAAACAGCAGCTCCATATGCTTGGTTCCCTGATATGTTTATCAAGGGTGCTACAGATTATAACAATGGCATTACCACAGATCCAGCAACAGTTGGTATTAGAGCTCTCGATGATAGTACTTTCCAGATGGATTTGATTGGACCTATTCCTTATGCAATCAACGCATTAAACCATTATTCATTTGGTATTGTACCTCAACATGTCATTGAAAAATGGGGTGAAGCATGGACTGCTCCTGAACATTTCGTCGGTAATGGTCCTTTTGTTTTATCAGAAAGAGTTCCTCAGTCATACATCTCTTGTACCCCTAACCCAGAATACTGGGACAAAGACAATGTACAACTCGATAAGGTGATATTCTTCTCAAATGATGACAACAACACCAACTATAACATGTTTATCAATGGTGAAGTTGACTGGGATATGACCATTCCAACAGACAGAATTAGCCAAGCTTCAATGAGAGATGACTATAATAAGAATGCTCAACTGGGAACTTACTATTTTGATTTAAACACGCGAAAGGCTCCTTTTGATAATCCACTCGTACGAAAAGCTTTCTCTCTGGCAATTGACAGACAAGAACTCGTTGATGGTGTCACTAAGGGTGGTCAAATTCCAGCGTATGGCATGGCTCCTACCATGGACGGCTATGATGCATTAGATCCAATCTATGACAACATGGATGATTCTATTGCTGCAGCACAAAACTTACTTGCAGAAGCAGGTTATCCTGATGGTATGGGATTCCCTGATGTATCAATCCTTTACAACACCAGTGATAATCATAAAGCAATTGCAGAATTCGTGCAGCAACAGCTTTTGGATAACCTTGGAATAAATATTAGTTTGGTCAATGAAGAATGGTCAACATTTGTTACCGATAGAAATGCTGGTCAATTTACCATGAGTCGTGATGGTTGGTC
>Ga0172378_10001292_pt1 | contig 23042 bp, 18 predicted proteins | sample GrowelOW332metaG_FD_119755 | JGI IMG/M metagenome (GOLD analysis project Ga0172378, IMG submission 119755) | Groundwater microbial communities from an aquifer near a municipal landfill in Southern Ontario, Canada - Pumphouse #3_1 metaG | ecosystem: Environmental > Aquatic > Deep subsurface >... | reverse complement strand
TATCTTTATATGCTATATACAAATTATTTGAAAAAGTTTCTTTAAGATAATTAGAAAACTCAATCTTAAAAATATCTTCATACATTGTTCCTAACGAATACATTTCATCGTATTCTTTTAGAATTTGGAAAATTTTGCGGTATAGTTTTTGAATTTCTTTATCTTCAAGTAAAGATTTTCTTTGGGAACAATTATTATACTTAAAATATCTAATATCAAAATTCGCATTTTCAGGCTTAACCTTTTTTTCAGTAAGCTTAAAATCTTTTAAATTGAAAATTTCATAATAAAATTCTATCAAATAATCCTTTGGAATATAAATAGTTCTTATTCTACTATAAGATTTACGAGATTCAATTCCAATATATTTTTTTATATTCATCTTAATTCGATATTCTGGTCTTTTTATCAAATTAATATTATATTTAAAATGAGTAATTGAATAATCTTTTTCAAGTTTTAAGTTTTCCTCCGAATACTTCAATACTCTTTTTTTCTTTATCTTAAGTTCTTCAATCTTTAATTTCTCCCAGTCAAATAAAAGACTATTTAAAAGTTCTTTGTCTATGCTCATTATAGCTACCTCCTAATTATAAAAAAGAGAGAACCGAAGTTCTCTCTTATATTTTATTAAATTTTTTAGTTTTCGATTCCTAGATGATTTTCAGGCAATACTAAATTTAGGATGACTCCAACAACAGCTGCTAAGCTCATTCCTGTTAAAGTGAATGTGTCAGTGAATGACAATGCTGCACCGCCAATACCAATTACTAACATAGTACTGACAATAATTAAATTTCTCATGTTACCTAAGTTTACTTTGTTCTTGATTAGAACTTTAATACCGTTTCCCGCAATAAGTCCATAAAGAATTACTGTCATTCCACCGATAACTGCCCAAGGAATACTTGTAATAAATGCTTGAATATATCCTAAAAATCCTAAACAAACTGCAAAGATTGCAGCTAATCCTACTACCCAAACAGAACCTACACGAGTCATTGCCACAACTCCTGTGTTTTCGCCATCGTTTACCTTCAATTAAGCTCGCTAAACTTAATCCGCTTTCGCAGCTGCATATTACTATGCAGACGAGACTATATCTTGATCCTCAGCATTACCTGTTTGGATCCCTCCCATTTCGAGCCGCTTGGCCCTACTCTACTTGCTTCCATCTTTCGATGCGCTTTCGATAGTCGTTGAACTTTTCTATTTCTAGAATTAGCTGCTGATTATCCCTAGGGACGTTCCAGCAATTAAAGAGGTTTTTCATGTATATTTCTATACAAGGACACCTGTTAATGTCGTATTGGCAGGTCCACCGATTGCAGCACTTACAAATGTTGCTAATCCGTCACCCATTAATGTTCTGTGTAATCCTGGAGTTTCTGTTAAGAAATCTTTTTCACAAATTTCTCCTAATACTGTATGATCACCAATGTGTTCTGCTCATTATCTTCCACTAAGTTTGTTAATCTTAATGCGTTCTTCTATGAACTGCTCATACTTTCATATGAGATGAGACTATATCTTCATCCTTTAGGATGCTCTCCATTTCAACTCACTTGAGTCTACTCTCTGTCGGGATAGTCGTTGAACATTTTTTCTAAAATTTCTTCTAGCTTTTCATAATTCCAATAAGGAACTCTAACTAGATTTATGCCATTTGATTCACAAAAATCATTTTTTTCCTGATCTTTTTCTTTCTGAATTTCAAATTGTTTTTGCCCTCCAAATAATTCTACTGGTTGATAATGTTGTATTCCATCATATTCTAGTATTAAATTTCTATTTGGAAACTGAAAGTCAAATAAATGATTATTAAGACTTTCATGAGGCTTATTATTTATATAACTAATATTTTTTTCTGTTAAATATTTAATAACTTTTAATTCACCTTTGCTTTTATAATTGGCACATTCTGGACATCTTGTTCCAGTATTTAAAAAATGTGCAGGGGCTACATTCCATACATGGCCACAAATATTATGTTTCATTTTTATATTTTTCTTATTTCCAAAATATTTTCCTAAAACAGTATATTCTTCTCCAACCAATTTAGAAACTTCATCTTTAAATTCTTCAGTTGTTTTCTTTGGTGTCCCGAAGCATTTTGGGCATCTAGAATTTCCATGTAAAAAAGCATAAGGTCTTACCTCATATTCATGACCGCAAGTGTTATGTTTCATTCTTATTTTTACTTTATTATGAGTATATTCAGATAAAACACTATAATTGTTTTCAACCAACTCAAAAACCTCTTCAACAAATTTTTGATGAGTTTTAGTTTGTTCTTTAGTCAGTTTATTTCTCATACATTCTGGACATCTATTTCCACCATGAATAAATTCATCTGGTGTGACTTCATAAGAATTACCACAACTTTTATGAGTTACATTTAATTTTGTTTTCATGTTTATATAAGGTTCATTAAAAATATAATCGTTTTTAACAAGTTCAAATATTGTTTTTTGAAATTCTTCATTTGTTTTTTTCTTTGGCATTTTTATTCATCTCCTAACAATTGATAGTTTATATAATCTATTGTTAAAAGATTATTTTAGAAAATTTTGCTGCTGATTGCCCAATCTTTCAGATTTTCAAACCGTCACGATTACCTTTGCAGGTTGCGTTGTGGTTCTGAAAGCTCTAAGGGGTTTCCAGCAATTAAAAAAGTTTTTCAATATTCATTTCTGAATAAAGCGACAATTTATTTATCGTAACAAACGCTAATGGTGCAAACATTGAGATTGCTGAGAAGTTTAATTCATAAGTTCCTAAGAATGTAAATTCTGGAATTTGGAAAATATAAAATCCTGCAAATACATCTGGGTAAGGAATAAATCCTAAAGCAAATTCTACTGGAACCAATCCAAATACCATCGCTGCAATATATCCGCCTAGAATACCAAACAGAAATGGAACGATTTTGAAGAATCCCTTACTAAAAATTGCTACTCCGACTACCGTAACGAATGTGATAAGTGCAACCAAAGGTATAATCCAGCTACCATTTGTATGATATATACTGGCATGACCATTAGAATCTAACTCTACATAAATTGTTGAAATTACTTCATCAGAATTTTCTGTAGTAGCTGGATTTTCGGAATACACATTTAAAATTTCCTCAGAATCTGAGAATAAAGAACTCGTTTCAGTATCTACTGAATATACAAATACAGAATCAGAATCATCTTGAAAATAATAAATATTTCCGCTAGTTATATAACCATTTACTTCTCCAAGGTCATTATAAGTATAATAGTCTTCAGTTTTTAATTCAACTTTTGATAGTTCTCTATCTGTATAAGAACCTGAACCATCTAATCCTGCTGAACTAATTGCTACTCCAGCTAAGCTTAACCCGATAATCATAATCATTGGTCCAATAACAACTGGCGGTAATAATTTCTTTAACCATGCACTACCGACGAATCTGATAATGAGTGCAACAGCCATATAAATTAAACCAACAATCATTAATCCAACAAATGCTCCGTCAAATCCTGTTCCGTCAACTAAGCCAGCTGCTCCAGCAATTGAGATCACAGAAATATAAGCAAAACTTGAACCTAAATAAACTGGAACTTTCCCTTTTGTACAAAGAATATAAATTAATGTACCAACACCACTTGCAACTAATGCTACTCCTACGTTTAGTCCAGTTAATAACGGAACTAACACAGTTGCACCAAACATTGCAAAAACATGTTGAAGACTTAAAACAATCCACTGGCCTAATTTTGGTCGTTGATTAATGTCAATCAATAGATTTTTCTCTTTCAAAATAAATTACCTTTGTTTATCTTTTTCTAAAATAAACCCTCTCTTTTTTATATATTTTTTTGAACCTAAATTTTTGTTTAAATATTTTTGTTTGTCTAAACAAAAAATTAATGAAAAAATAAGTATAACTATCCACTTATACCTCTAGTTTAATAATATATAATCTAATGAAATTTTAAAAAACCAATGCTATGCATTGGTTTATTTTATATATTTCGATTGTCTCTATTTATAACATGAAGATTATTAAGAGCATCTAAAAAATCTGTATTATAATTTTCTGCTGAATTTTTAAAACCATAGTTTGTACCATAAAAATATATTGGGCTACCTGGTGTTAAAATTTCAATATATTGAATTGAATAGATTAGTATTTTATTTAACCCGAGAAGATACCTTGGATATGTAAAAACATAATTGTATGTTTTCTCCACTCCATTTTCATAATTAATCGAAGTAAGTGTTCTTCTTAATGGAACAGGTATTCCTCTTATTATTATATTTATTTTAATTGTATTTGCTGCATTTTCAACTTTAATATAACCTGATATTCCTGGCATTTCTGATCTGGATGTTTCTAATCTTAAGCTTGTGCCAACTGTCTTTGGATAGACTTGTATTGCTCTACCAACCATCCACATATTTGTAGCATAACCTGGATCATAGAAATTATTTGCATAAAATCCAATAATTGATGATTTCTTAGGATATTCATCTGCCATAGTTTTCATAGTATCAAGTAATTCAGATATATGATAGTGAACTGGTATTTTTTCGATAAGAGTCAGTGCATCGTTTATTACAAGAGAGCTTGAATCTCTGTTTCTTAATGCATTAATTGTTTCTATGCTAGCTAAGTTATTTGCTTCTGTAATATTTATTGGACTAACTTCAGTAAAACCATCTGTAAAATGAACAGCAGCTACTTTAGTATTTATATTTCTAGTTGCAAGTATTTGTTGGTCCCTAAGGGATAAACTATTTGATAGTTTACTATTAACAGTATTATAATATACTTTATATTTAGTTCCCTTAAATAGAAGGTTCGAATCCTTAACTATTAAATTTGTGTTTTCTAGTGCCATTTGGAATCGCCTCCTTATTCAGTTATATCTTCTGTAATTTGTATAGAATGAGTTCCTTTATCAATTGCGTTAAGAGCTGTATCTAAATCATTTTGTTCTTGAGCTAAAAAGTTATACATGAAATCATCATGTGAGAGTGAAAATAATTCTCCGCCAATATAAATTAATAAATATTCTTTAGAGTCAGCAGTATCAGTTCCAATTAATAATTCTTTTTCAGTTAGAGCATCTTGCCCATCTACTAATTTAAATTTTAAATTGTGTTCTGAATTAATTTCCTCTATATTTCTTCTAGTTACTTTATTTAATATTCTTTGCATAATTATTTCACCACCTTATTTAAATAAATAATATTGTCCATCAAAATTACTACTATCTGAATATTCAATTAATATATATAATTCATTATTTTCTGAACAAATAGGAATTGAAATATAAAGATCATGTATAAATTCACATTCATATTCTTTTTTAATTGTTGAATTATAAATATCATTTATGTTAGTAAAATAAGTAATATTAATAGGTTTTGTTGCATTAATTTTTTTAACTAATAAAAACATAAAATTACTCTTAGTTATATATTTCGCTTGGGTTCTACCAATTCCACCATTTGCTACGGTATATACATTAGATGAATAATCTAAATAAGATAACGTACTATTTGCAATAGTCTTTAACAAATTAGTTTTTATTGTATTAATATCAGTTTCAATATTTTGGATGCTTTCATTATTTAATTTTAATTTTAATTTATTAATTAAAGGATTTGTAGATTGATATTCCGTATAATTAGTAATTAATGGAGTTAATAAACTTGGATATGGATCTTCTAAATTTTGAATTAAATAATTTGTTATTCCCTCATCATTTTTATTAATTGTAATTGTTGGCTCGTCTAAATCCAATAACATATTTAATGAAGTATCATATAAAAATACTTCTTGAATATTTGATAGTGTACCAGATTCTCCGTATGAAACAAAATTAGGATCCATTACAGCTTGATATTTATTAAAATTATTAAATGTATTTGTATTAGTAATTTCGTATTGCTTTGATGTATTTGCAGTTGGAGTTGTCACGGTACCTAATACAATATCTTCTACAACTATTTCGTACCTATTATCATAATTAAATCCTGATATTAAATTTCCTTTATTAAAAAATACTCCATTTTCAAAAATAGTGACCGTACTATTTGCTAAATCAATATTCCAATCTTTAATATTGCTAAAATAAATGCTATTTATTACATCATAGTCGGTTGTACGAGTAAATGCTTTAGTAATTTTTTTGGAATTACCTGATTTAAAAAATATTTCATATTTGTTTACAGATGTAGTCTCAGTAGGCAGCACGATCTTTTTAGATGTATTAATATAATAATCAATTCCGGGAATTAATTTAGTTAAATATCCGTTTGATTCTTTATATATTTCCGCATCTTCTACTTTTTCAAAGGTATATCCAGTAGTTATTAATTGTCTATTGGTAATATTATCAATATTAGTATAAATAAAATCTGGATTATTTTGTCTAGATTTTAATATAATAGAATTAATACTATTTAAATTATCATTTAATGTAATATTAATATCTTGAATTTCTTTATTAATTATAATATTACTTTGCTTTTCCACATCTCTTTTTGTTATTCCAGTAAAAAATGTTTGTTGTTGTGCTACAAAAATTGGGTCAACACCACTTGGAAATTCATCTTTTGTTATTGAAAAAAAGTAATCAGAATTTGTTAGTCTATATTCAGTGGTTCCATCAATAACATAAATATCAATTTCATTTAGATCATTTATATTTACATCAGATGTTTTTAGATTAAGAGTAAATGGTCTAGTTAATGTTATTTGGTTTTGGTCTGTTGATTGAATTAATTTCTTAATAGAGCTCTTAGGCTCGATTATAATAGTTAATGTAAATTCACCTAACGTTTTTGGTATAAGAATAAAGATCTCTTTTGATACATAATTTTTAATCATTGCAAAGTTGTATTGTTTTATCTTCTTTCCTGTACTTTCATCAAAAAGCTTAGGCAAGAAATCTTGAAGCCCATACGAAAGGCTTTGATTTCCATAATCTGCTATTTTATATATCCAAAAGTTATTTCGGAAATACTCTTTTGATAATCTTCTGTTATTTTCAATAATTTGTGTTTTAATATTTACGAAGTCAGCTAGGACTGATCCTGTTGAAGTTTCATAAAGCTTAAGAAAAAAAGGAATAGCTCCCTCTTTGAGTTCGAGCATATTCCCTTCATTATTATATAATCTAATAGAAGCTGGAAGAGTAGTCGTAAGATTCTCATTTGTTATATTTCTCAATATAATTTTTTTCTGCTTCATAATTATCGACCTCTTATCTTATTTCTGCTATAATTGCATTATAAAGTTTTATAAGACCATCTTTTTGTAAATCTTCGCGTCTCTTATATAATTTTGTAGATCCGCCAAGCATTGCCCCATGATATGCTGAGAATAAGAAATGAATTAAATATGGTACATATTCAACTGCTAAAACTAATCCTTCTCCATACATACTTAACCAAGCTCTTTCAAATGATTGAATGTTTACTTCTCTTGCGAAGAAAGCTAATCCAAATGTTTTTAAAAATGCTGTCAATGATGAATAGTCAATTCCAGATATTTCTTCAAAATTTTTTAATGAAGATAATGTATGTCTAAATTTAATAGTTTTATAAGCATAATTGTCTACTGTATCTGATGGAACTTTTATTAGTACATAAAGTTGGAAGAATTTAGCAATTATAAATCGTGCTGCATCAGTATTAAAATCAGTTCCATAAGTTTGTTCTGATTTAATCATTGCGTTTGAGAATAAAGAAGTGTATATGTTTGTTAAGCTTTCTAATACTACTTTGTTATCAAATACTTTTTCAGCCTTTTGATCCACTAATAATGCATAAGCAATATATGCAGATTCTAAAGCTGCTCTTAAATCTGTAACCACACTTACTCCTAAATATTGCGATTCATCTGCTGACCATTTTCCTATGCGATGCATATTAAAAAATAATGCTGGAGATACTCCACGACTTGAAGGGTCTGATTCTAATTGGCGATTTCTAGCATTTCCTGGAAGGAAAGGCATAAAGAGTGGAATTGGAGAACGTCCTGTTGAGGTCATACCTAGATCAAATAACTTAATTCTTCCATTAAATTGTTCAAATAAGGCAATTGCGTCGCTTAGTGGATGCATAGCATTCTTTGATTTAATCTTTAATTGCATAACTTCAGCTCCGATATGTTCTGGTGCAATAACCCCTACATTATTATATAGTTTTTGGTTAAATGCCTTTTGAATATCATTCTTTTGGCTGTCTGTAAGGTATAAAGAATAAAGTTCGGTCTCATTTAATTTTCTCATATTAACACTCCTATCTATAAAATCTCAATTTCTTTCTATAATTAATTGTTCAATAATTATGAGTTTTGAAGAGATAAAAAAAAGAAAATCTTGTGACTTTCTTTTTTAATTTAGTTCTGCTTGTAATATTGAAGCATCAATAATTGGTCGTCTATTTTCAACTTCCATTACAATTGTCATAAATTCTAGCGGTGTATAACAAAAGAAATCTAAACTTGTTGGAAGATTAGGTCCCATCCAAGTATATTCATGTTTATCATAAAGTATCATTCTACTAATAGTTTGATCTCTTAAATTAGTTTTAGAAAGTTCCTCTATAAGAATTTTAACAAACTCTTTAATATTAGCGTATCTTTCATCTTTTAGAATATCTGTATTTTTAAATGAGAATTTTCTCTTAAGATTTCTAGAATGCATGAAATAAGCAATTAATTTAACATAATGTTTTCTCAATGCAGTAGTCTGTTTCATTAAGGCATTTATTCCGTTAGTTATATTTTCTCTGCCCTCTTCAATTGTATAATTTTTATCTGGATTGAATGAATCAAATAGCATAGTGAGTCTGGCGTTATTTGATAGAATCCCTCCATCTGTCAAGAAATCAGTTTCGTATGGAGTAAAAATGCTATATATAAAATCAGTTACTCCCATCTGTTCTCCAACATAATTTTTAAAGAAATTAGCAGTGATAGGTTCTTCTAATTTCTCATTAAGTTGCAAATTAATTGCCATAGAATTTACTAAATCAAGAGTTATTTCTTTATCAAGAAATTCTCCATATTTTTTAATAAAAAGGCTATAATATTTTTCATAATTTGTTGAAGTAGTTGTTAATATTACTTTTTTGATTTTTTCTAGTAAAAGTTCAGCATAATTAACTGGCCAAGCTGGAATATTTTCAATAACTGTACTAAGAGAATTAAATAGAAAATGTTTATCCTCTGCTAATTTTGGATCTAACATATTTCTTTTTAATAATTCCATAAAAATATATGGACTTTTGTAAAGACTATTCGGAGTTTCTTCAATAATTTCTTTAAGTTTTTTATTTGTAATTTTAGTTAGATAGTAAAGACTTCTATATAATGTTGGAAAGGATTCTATTAAATTATTCTCTTTGAGCTCTTTAATATCAGAATGAATTATGATAAATTCTATCAAGGCTGATGAACTATCAATATTATAAATTATATTATCTAAACTATAACCTAGTGATTCTCCAGCTCTTAATAAATCCCTTATATAATCTATTTGTTTGGACAGGCTTTTACTGTATGAAATCTTTTTGCCAAGTAATAAGAGATAATCCTTCCTAAATTCAGATTCTAATAAATCAGATATACTTTTTAATTCATCTATAATTAAATTTCTAAATTTTTTTATATTCATTGGAAATTTACTATTAAATTCCTTTGTATACATGCCCTCTTTGCTTCTTTTAATTATAATTTTGCATGCTTCTTTTCTTTTATCTGGTTGGTTAATTATGCTAGCAATAATGGATTCTAATAATTTAATAGAACCAAAAATTAATTCATTATTTTCATCATAATTGGAGATATTTACAACTAAAAAATCATCTAACATTTCTTCAATGGACATATTCTTTTTTAATTTTATGGTTCCTCCGTCTAAATTTGTAGGAAATAAAATATATTCTTTGCATGAATTAAAAGCTGCTTCCAATGCTTCAAAGAATTTTAAATAATTATATTCGTATCTTGATATAGTTATGATTTTAGTTGAAATACCTGTGCCAAAAGATATATTTCCTCCATTACTAAGTATTGTTATATTATCTGATTCATCTATAACAAATAATCTTTTTATTTCTTTAATTGTTGCCAATGGTATTACCCTCTCTCATGTTATTATTAAAAAAAGTAAGTAAAATTATACATTTTATTTATGTATTTAAGTGCACGACGCCGGCATTCCCATGCACGGCTGAGTATAATATTAGTCCGCCGTGCATGGGAATGCCGGCGTCGTATACTTGAATCATGCTTTAAAAATGAAAAAGTATAACAATTTAGCGAAACACTAAAAGTGCTATAATTTTACTTTACTTTGTATTACTTGTTAAATTAGAAATCATACATGAAATAGCAGCCTGCGGCGCATTTCCAGGATTCTGGAACAGCATCGTGGACCTAAACTCAGGCTAAAGCGGGGTGCTATCAAGCTAATATAAAAGCGAGAATCCTAATAAAGGATCGAGGTATGTCACAAATGCGTGTGTGTCAGGATCTAACAGATCCTTTTGAACACTCGCTCTTTGGCATTGTGTAACTTGGACCATCAAATATTTATTCTGAATAAGAATAAAGATAGATGGAGGATCCAAGTTAAATTCTTGATCTCTTTTTAGGTATCCAGCGAAAAGAGTTATATACAAATCGCGTAAATCAGATAGAGCCATAAGCAACAAGTTGCTTCTGTGCGAAATCCGATGTAGTCGTGAGTATATCCCCCTTAGAGCCGCGGCTGATTCCTATGCTTTTATTTATTAAAGACATTAGCGAAACACTAATAATGCTATGATTTCTATTTCTTTTTACTATAAAAAGAAGAATTTCATAGAATCTGTCCCCAGATGTTTCGATTTTCGAAAAGCGTGGGTAACGGATTATATGAAAACATTTCTTTTTGAAAGTTTTTATTTTGTGATTTATTTTAGCGAAACACTAAAATTTCTAAAAAGAATTTAATTTTTATTTTCTACTTTTAAAAGTCAAGAGAGTCAAGGATCCTGGGACGTTTATGAATTCAAGTTCCAGGATCCTTCCAATCGATCGGGGGCAAAGAAGCTGCATTTGTGGCGTATTTCTTTGTTAAAAGCAAATAGAGCGCATTCGCAGCTTTTAGTGCCTAAGACTTACGGTCCCTCTCGAAACGGAATTGCAGTCTAGCGAAACACTAGAATGGCTAGAAAATATTGATTTTGCTGTTCTACTTTTACAAGGCAAAGATCTTCCCAGCTTTGTAAGTAGCGTGGAATAGAACGCGATCTGTTAATTAGGTTTACTAATTAACGATCTGTTCAATCCAGCGCAGCTACAGCTGGGACAGCATCTTGTAGTTGGAAAATTTATATAGACTTTAAACCTCCATTTTTGCAATTTGGCTTGCCAAAATTCATGAAATGGGGTTTTGTGTTTATATAAATCTTTCCTATTAACCTTACGGTCCCCTTCAAAACGAAGAAGCACTTTAGCGAAACACTAAAATGACTAGAACAAGGTGAAACTTTCTTTTCTACTTATAAAAGTCCAAGAGAATTTAAATATAGTTTTTCTGACTGCGGCGCGTTAATTAATAAAACATAGTGTATTAATTAACAAGGAAAGCTTTTCAGAAAAAGTATGTTTAAACGCGATAAGGGCGAAAATACTTCTATTTGTGTCGGAAAACTTAACGCAGTTAATTTTTCCGATTCATTTGGAAGTATTTTATGCCTAGACTCACGGTCCCTCTCGAAACGAAATTGCAGTCTAGCGAAACACTAGATTGGCTAGAAAAGATTAAAAATTGTTAATTCTACTTTAAAAGTCCAGTGGTGACAATTAATATATTTATTAATTGTTAAGCGTGCGTAGCCAGTAGCGTGTTTTTCAACATTGTTGAAAACTAACGAATTAATAAATATATTAATTGATGTCACACTTAAGGCGAAATTTATAAGTAATTTATAAATTATTTATTTATTTACGCAGTCAAATTAATAAATAACTTTAGTAAATTATTTATAAATCTTCGCTGAGACTTACGGTCCCCTTCAAAACGAAGAAGCACTTTAGCGAAACACTAAAATGACTAGAATTAAATAAATTGTAAAGCATAAATTCTACTTTTAAAAGTCAAAACTTTAAATATAATATTATATTTGATAGCGGGGTTTGAACGTAGTTATAACCCATAGCGCTTTTTCAATTGAGAAGCAATTGAAAAAGTCTTATATAATATTATATTTCAAAGTGAGGCGTCACCAGAAATTTTTCTTAATGTCTGGGAGGGTTCCCGGTAAGTTTAAATGATAAACGTTAGTCTATCTTTTAAATTAACTCGGGAGGCCCTGGAAAGACCTTAGAAATTTTTTCTGGTTATAGCTGAGACTCACGGTCCCCTTCAAAACGAAGAAGCACTTTAGCGAAACACTAAAATGACTAGAATTTATAAAAATGTATATTCTACTTTTATAAGTGAACGAGAGAATAGCTTTGAGCTGTAAGCTCCAAAGCTATCATCGAGTTAAAAGAAGTTTTTCCTCCTCTTGGTAGAAAACCTTTCGGACGTTAGACGAAATTTTCTACCTTTTGGAGGCAAAAATGTTCTAAGCTAACGAGCTTTGAGATTTTAACACTTTTCAATTTAGCGTAACACTAAAATGACTAGAATATTTTAAATATATTTATTCCACTTTTATAAGTGAGCGTATGACCTTCTCTGAAGGTGTTAGCTAGCAAAGACGTTACCTTGGCTTAGCGTAGAAATAGCGGATTTGAAATGATTCGTTTCGAATCATATTCAAAAAGCATTTTTCGGGCGGAAGGCAGGCTAACTGTTCTTTGGCAACTTACATATATTTTTTTTTTAACGCGCTTTCAATTTAGCGAAACACTAAAATGACTGGAATAAAAAATAAATTATCTTTTTGGTACTTCTTTTAAGTTACCTACTTGCTATAAGTCTTTGTTGAGTAGTGTAGGACCCTATATTTAGGGTCCTTGACAACGAAAAATCGCCTCAGACCATCTCCGCAGTAACACGCTGGAGATGGATCTGATCAAACTGACTAAATAATCTTGTAAAATTAATACTAGCGGAACACTAGAATTTCTAGGTTACTACAAACAATTCCACACTAAAAAGAACTAAAGAAGGGATTGCCCGATTCAAGTTCCTTCATATTGAAAGACAACGATTTCAATTTAAGGATTTGACGGTGCAATCTCACTATTTATCTCTAAACTATGATATATATTTATTTTTTATTTTAGCGAAACACTAAAATGACTGGAATTGTTAAAATTGTTATACAAAGATCAAAGCTAACGTAGAGAACTCGCAGTTGTGCACACGGCGAAGTAGGTGAATTCAACCTCCTACACCAATAAGACACGGAACAATAGCGGTTCCTCGCAGTGAGTGCTTTTACTAAAGTCTCCTCTCGGACGCAGGCTTAAGTATTTTTTAAATTAGCGAAACACTAATATTACTATAACAATTTAAATTAGTAAAGCATTAATTCCTAGCACTTGATCTCTTTCGAGGTTAAGTCCAGTATTAAATTCGCCATTATTCGAATCAATTATTAGCGAAATTGGTGAAAATACTTCTTTGAATACTGCTCTGCTCTCTGTATCTTTTACTGAAATGATATTTAAAACGTCACCCATTATCTTCAATTAAGGTCGTTAATCTTAATTCGCTTTCGCTGCTGCATATTTCTATGCAGATGAGACTATATCTTCATCTTTCGATGCCTTCCGCTTCCATTCACTTGAATGTACTCTCTTCCGAGATAGTCGTTGAACGTTCCTATTTCTAGGCTTCGCTGCTGATTGTCTCCACCATTATGTGATTAGAGTTTCCAGCAATTCAAAAGGATTTTATACTACGACAGTTTTCTTTTATTATATTTATTATTTCTTTATCAGATTGTTTATAATTGAGTCTAATTAGTTCAATATTATTTTCCTTAGTCCAATTATCTTTTATAGCATCATTATATTTTAATTTTTCAAATAGTTCTTGCTTAGAACCCCAGGGTCTAAAATGTTGTGAACCATCGTATTCAATCAACAAATTATATTTTTCAATATAAAAGTCAAATGGTAAAACATTTATATTCTTGCAAGTTTCGAACGTTTTTTCTGTTTCATATAAAACATTCATAGAATCTAGTAGCGACTTTATCATTCTTACATGACGACTATCATTATCAAAACATGTAGGGCATCTCTGTTCACCGTTTTTGAAACTGAGAGCTTGAGCATTATATACTGTTCCGCACGTTTTATGAATAATCATGTACTTTTTCTTATTATCAAATTGATAATCCTCAAGCCAATTATATTCTACTCCATCTATAGCTTCTTTTAGAATATCTTTAAGATAATTCTTATCCTGAAGATACTTTCCTCGCTCTAGATTTGCACAAACTGGACATTTTGTTCTCTTATTCTCTTTAAATTCTATCAATTGTTCTACTCTTGCAACAGACCATTCATGGTTACAAACTTTACATTTGAATTTTCCTGGATTTTTTCTTCCATTAAAATTTTCAGGGTCCATATAAATAATATTTGGATTAAATTCTGATAATCTTAGGATATAGTCATTTAAAAGAAGTTTTTTGGTTGAATGTCCTCTTTTTTGAGTACCAACTAAGTTTTTTCCTTCTTTAAAAGATCGTAATGTAGTGTCTATAATAGTCCCTGTCGATAAATGTTTTATTTGTATTTTACTCTTCTGATTAGAGTAAACTCCAGATTTGTATTCATATTCACCATTATATAATGATTTTATATCCAATTTTATTTCTATTAGTGTTTTTCTTGCGGGCATTTTAACCACTTCTTTTTATTATAATTTATTGTTATAACAAGCAGGTGGAAAAGTTTATCGTAGTCGCCGGCAAGTAAACTCAGGATAGAGTTATGAACGCTCATTGTTAAATCTTCATAATCATGTTTTATTCCTGCTACCTTTAAGTAGAGAATAGAGCCATATGAAATAGTTGGATTTCGGTTTAATAGAATTCCAATTTCTTCATCTTGAATCATTTTTTTCATAATCATATAAATTTCTTCATTCATATCAAGCGTTGCTTGAAACCATACTTCATTTGCATCAACAAATTTAATTCGTTTTACTCTTGAAATAATATTGATAATTTCAAATTTATATAAGTGTAAAAATGTTAAATATGGAAGTGAAACTTCATCTAATTTATAGCCACTTCTTGCTGGACTGATGATATTTCTGGCACTAAAATTTATTCTAGTTCCACATATTTGATTTCTAATCAATCCATTTTTAGATTTCACATTATCAAGAATTTCTTCTGATAAATGAAAATATTGTGCTTGTAACGATTCAATTGTAGAGTCTTTAATAATTTTAATGATATCAACTTTTTCATTAAGAATCTTAACATTCTTTAGCATATTGATATAAATATTATTAAGCTCATCCATCTTCAATCCATCTGCAGTTCTTACAGCTGGTCTAAGTACAGTTGATATAACTGGAATCTTATCTGTAAAAACATGTGACTCATCAAGCAAAAAGTTATAGATTTTACGTTCTTTAACTTTCAATACTTTTTCAATTCGTTTAAGTTCTTTTTCATCTAAATTTAATCCACTTAAATTATTAAGATCTCTAAAATCAAATTCTTCATCTAAAACTAAATTCGGATAATTTAATGCAAAATAATATCTTAATATTTCTAAGTACTTATTTTTAAATTCTGTTAATCCAATATGATAATACTTTGTTGCATCAGAAGTTGCTTGGATCTTAGAAATTTCCTCTAAATCAAGGTCACCATTGATTGTAATTGTATTGGGAGTCTTCATAATATTATGAAGTACGTCTCTACCTATTACTTTCTCTAACAACATATAAGATACGTAGTTAATGATATAAATCCCTTTTAAATCAATCCAACCAAACTTATCGATATTCGCCTCAACAAGTTTAACTTCTGGGCTTGGACAATCTGGATTGTCACAAGTTAATCCTTCAAAAACTTTTCCTTTGAATTTTCCACATCCACATGAATATGAATCTTCTGTGTCAAGTTCACCAAATATTCTAGGGGAGAATAGCCCGTCTTCGGAGAATTTTTTACGTTCTACCATAGTTCCATCATCGGAAACCATCTCGCTTTTTCTAGCAAATATATCTGGGTTTGTTATTTCATTGTCAGGATTGAAACTTTTTAATATTTCTTTTTTTACTAATTTCATTTAGTATCATCCTCTTTTTTTAAATATTTTCTTCAATTTTAATATTTACATTTACAGCTGTAGTGTCATCATTAGAATTTCTTTTTAAAAATTCTTCATTTTCTTCGATATCTAATTGATCATAAAATCCATCTTGCCAAGCATGAACTCCATCACTCGAAATTATGTCTGCTATTAATTCAATATCTTCTTTACTTAATTCTGTTGAAAGAGTTATAGTTATCGTTGCTTTATTCATTTTTTCTCTCTTCCTTTTTAGGCATATAATGTAATTCTATTCCAGCTTTTTCAAGAATAATTTTAGATACCTGCCCTGTCTCTTTGTATAAAAAATGGTTATCTTGGTAAATAACTTTTTTTACTCTTGATTGAGCTAAAAGTTTAGCACATTCATTGCATGGGAACATTGTCACATAGACTTCTGATCCTGTTAAATCTTGTTTTGCATTTAAGATTGCATTTGCTTCTGCATGAACAACATATGAAAGTTTAGATTCAAGAAAATTATCAGACTTTTCCCAGCTAAACTCATCATCATTAAAACCATATGGTAAACCATTGTATCCTATTGATAATATATGTTTGTTGTCAGGATTAACAATGCAACATCCTACTTGGGCTTTTGGATCTTTAGATCGTTGGGCAGATAACTCTGCAACTCCCATAAAATATTCATCCCATTTTAAATAGTTTTCTCTTTTCATTCTTTTCTCTCCACTTTATGACTAACAATCATTTTGTCTTTTAATTGGTTATATAGGTTTGAATCCATAATCATTTCTATTCCAGGCAAATATTCTTTTACTAACACTTCAGTAATTTTTCTAGTATTAAAATAATGTTGAATAAATGAGTTATTTAAATAAATAATACAATCCTGTTCTTCTAATTCTTCATAACCTACTCCATCATCTATTTCTCTAAACATTTTTCGTTTAACAATGCCAAAGTCATTAAATTCTATATCAACCTTAAGATTAATATCATCATAAGATTTATTTCTAGTACTATAGCAAAAAGTAAAAGTAAAATGAATTTTTTGGATGTCTTTAATATTTACTATTTTATCAAAGTCCCTTTCATTTTCATAGTTTGCTATTAAAAATTGATTAAAATGATAATCATTCATTCTCCATATATCTACAGGAGATTCCATGCTATGTAATAACAATGTTGAATCAGATGGATTTTTAGCCCATTCCTGAGTCTTCAAGCAATCATCAAAAAGAATAATATTAGAATTCTCTAGATAATCTTGTTCAGTTATATCTCCAAGAAATGGGAGATTTCTAATTTTTATTTCCCCGGTTAGTTGTCTTTCCTCGTTTGAGGGAATTATTTCTATATATCCTTCATCAAGGTCTCGATATTCATTATTAATATACAAAGGCATCTCTCTTAAGAAAAAGTAATCTACTATTCCACCTGGTATGTAGTATTGATATAATTTAAAGTAATTTTTTTCTAGCATATTAATCCTCCTTATTCAAAAGAATAATATATTCTTAAAAAAAAATATAAAGAAGAGCTATGAAGTTCTTCTTTATCATTTACTTTTTCGTTATATAATCTTCTGCTTTTATTTTAGCGAATCTAATTGTTGTATCATGGAATTTTTTCATGCTTAAGTTCATTAAAGAACCTGACATTGTTGAACCCAAAAGCCCAGCATTAGTCATTCCAAGTTTATGGAATAAATCACCAGCGCATTTATGACAAATTTTATCGCTAGTGCAAAACATTGGTGATCTCATTAGCACTTCTTTTCCTACGTATTTATCAATATTTGTATCATCTAACATAACCAATTTGCCATTTACAAGAATATTTCTATATATAAACATAGTTTTCATCCCAGCAGGAATTGTTATTTTTAAATATTGATTTGTACCACAATCTGTTTCTCTATCATCTAACATAACTGTTTGCATTGCATTATTGATCTTTTTAGTTTCATAACCGGCTGTCTGAGTTTCTACACCACGGCTATACCCACCAATAACAGTAATATTTGCAAAATAAGGAAATTCTTTCTTAGAAATACCTGTGATATAATTTGATTTAAGAATATCAAGTTTTTTAGTATAAGGATTTTCTACTGCTCCAGCCATAATTGAGGTTTTTTTATAGTTATTTCCAAAATTGAATTCCCCAGACTCAAAGAAATCATAACCTTCATTACCTTTTAATTTGATTAGGTTTTTACTAAGATCTAAAAGTTCTTTTTCAATTTTGCTTGAAACGTTTTGATCGCCTTCAGCAATTTCTTTAGCGTACTGTTCAAATAGTTCATCTCTTCGTTTAATAACTTCTGGAATTGGAATATTCATATCATAATCCATTGTTGGCACTAAAAAATATGAAGTTCCTAAAGTCATCCATTCACCATTATCTAAATATTCTGCATAATCTTGAGATGTTATTTGGTCATTAAGAAGCATTACAGATAATTCATTTTCTAAAGCTCCGATATTATCAGAATTCATAACTTTATTTTGATAGCCAAATTTTTCAAGATATTTATCTGGTAATACAAATAGATTTATTAAATATCTCCCAATAGTAGTTTTAATCTCTTCAGAATTATAATAGTGGCCTTTTCTTAAGACAAAAGTATCGTTAGTATTAAATTTTGCAGATTTTTGTGACTTTTTTACAGCAAAGTAATCTCTAAGCAGTTGCATAGTAATATCTTCCTTTTTAAGAGCCAAAAGTTCTCTTAATTCTTGTGCTGTAATTTCTCTTTTATGTTCCATAAGACCACTCCTTTTTTAAATGTTTATATTTTTTTATTTATTTTTAACCTAAAAAATTAAATATAAGTTTTAAAGTTTATTAAAATACTCTCATTTCTTATAAGTAACCATTCATATTGTGAGATAAGTTCTATCTCTTTCTTTGTAAGAGGGAATTTGTCCACATTCTTACTATACATAACGTACTTGGCAAAATCAAATTTAACTGCATATTCTGTAGTTGCGTATGCTAACTTTGTAATAGACTCTTCATTTGAGATCATAAGTCCTGCTTTAACAAGATTATGTGATCCCGCTTTTACAATTTCAGAACCAGGAATGATAATTCCTTCTTCAGTTTCTTCAAGTTTTTCACCCTCATCAATTGGTAGGAAAAGACTAGCTCTTCCTTGTACCATATCTTTTGCGTAGAGTTTATCTAAGATAACTGCTACGTCTCTAATTTCATTCTCTTTAATTTTCATTTTTATCTCTCCTTATTAATTAAAAGTAAATATAGTATGTCAAGTTATATGTTGTATATTTGTGTAATGGAAACGCTTCAAAAACAACTCTTGAAAACATGTCTCCTCCAGCTAAAAATAATCCTAGCTCTGAAATCATATGTGAGTTATCATCATTGCCAATTATTGAAATACTTGCCTGTAAACCAATTTCACCAGAAATATCTGTAATTGAAAATGAAACTATATATTTGTAAACTTTATTATTGCTTGGTAACATTGCATAAAGATCCAATGAACCAGTTGGGAATTCATCAGTTAAAGCCTTTGTAATTAAATTCCAAACTGCACCATCATAGTAATACGCAATTTCTTCATTAGTACTGTAAAATACTTCATTTGCAGTCAATGGAGTAGCTAAATCCCATACAGTTGCAGTATTTAAATATAAAGCTAATGTATCAGTTTTAAAATAATAATCTCCATCAACTCCATCACTTGCAACAGCAGTACCAGATGTTCCAATGTATGTTTTTTCTTGAGTAACCCAGTCGAGGCTAGTTGTATTTCTCGTATAACTTGATAATTCATTTTCTAATGTTGTATCCAATGAACTAGTAACAGTGCTACCAGTTCCAAATTGAATCTCATAAATTTTGTCTGGTGTTGTTATTGTTCCAAGCAATGCACTTGATACTAAATCTCTAATATAAGTTCTACCAGTTTCAACAATCATATTTTCTTTCTTAAAGATTATTTTTCCATCTTCGTCCTTAAGAATTACTATTCCTCTAATTTTAGAGTCAGACACTTTTAAGTTATCTGCAAATTCTAGATATTTTTCCATAGTCTTCCTCCTTAAAAATAGATATAGTATTCGATTTCATACTCATCCCCAGAAGCTACTGGGATTGGGTCAAATACCACTCTTGAAAATAATAATTTAGTGCTTATAGGATCATCATCAATGGTATCAGTAATATATAAACCTAATTCTTGAACTGAATATCCAGTTGAACTGGTTTTGTTATCAATAGTACCCTTAAACACGATTGCTTTTGTTTCTGAAAATAAATCTATTTCATTTTGAGTTAAAGTTATAATTAAGTCTTCATTTGGCAAAATTAATTCAGATGTAGTTAATTGAGTTGCAGTACCACTACTTCCAAAACCTATGTGTGTTATTCTATAGTCAACTGGATCATCTGTCTTATATATTGAAGAAAATCCAAGAGCTGAACTTATAGTAGTGCTGATAGAATTTAAGATTATTACATCTCTTAAATAATCCCTACCAGTTTGAACAATCATATTTTCTTTTCTAAAAATAATGGTACCATCCATTTTTTTAAGAACAACTACTCCTTTAATTCCCATAAAGTCATTAATTGCAACTTGATCATTAATTTTCATAGTTTATTCCTCCTTCTCAATTATTAATTTTTCATCATAAAAGGCATAATCTCCCTTTATAGATGTTAATGTGTGTTCGATTCTTTCACTGATTGGTAAACTTTCCTTGCTTGTATTATAAATTCTTTTATATGAAGTTGAGTAAAGTTCTGTTGTATATGATAGGAAAATTTCAACTGCAGTTTTAATAAAATTAAGTGTCGATGCTTCATCATCTTTTAAAGAAAATGAAAATTGCATATATGGTTCTGACGCAAAAATTGTTTGGATACCTTCAATTAAGTTTCCTAGAAATTCAGCAGTTTCATTGGTTAATGCAGTTAATTCTGCTTCGCCAGTTCCTGGAATGGTTTCTGGAGTTAAAATATAACCTAATGCTTCAACAATCAATTCACTATCTGCTAAATCAGCAGGTAAATCACTAACAGTAGCATATTTATCTACATTTAATGGGTCTATTGTTGTCAAATAAACTTCTTCAAATAAATTTTCAACCATATCAACAAATGCCTTATTGTTATTAATATCAGTTTTATAATATGGGGTTAAAATACCTTCAAAATAGTCCATCGGCAATTCAATTAAACCCTCTAAAACCTTGTAATAAAATTCTGTTGGAATTATGGTTCTATCAATTGTTTGCTCAAATTTTGTACTAAGCTCTGATTCTAAATATTTAGATAAAAAGAACATCCATTTATCAGTTCCATTTTTAGTTGAATCAGAGTCATCATTAATTCTTATATAGTTTAAATTATCAAATATATTAGCAATATATTCTCCTGAATTTTGTTGAATTTCATTTTCCTTTTCAGCAGTTCTATATGTAGCAAAAACAACATTTTTTAGTTTTTTAGCAACATCTGTTAACTCTGATGTTTTGACTAGATATTCATAATTAATTAAATCATTTTCAGCAACACCTGTCATATAATTTTCATATTCAGTTCCAACTTTATATAAGTTAAAACTATCAATTGATGTTACATCTGTATCAATTTGTCTATTCTTTTTAGTAAATTCTGTCATTTGATCAGTTGTAGATGTCGTTATTTCTTTTACTTCATCTAAAACATTTGCCCATATAGTATCTCTGTTAATCCCAAAATATTTTGGAGTATCTTTTTCAGCGGTAGGAGCAAACCCTATTTCTTTTTCATACATAAGGATAAGAGATTTGAAAACAATCTTAATCGCTTCAAAATAACTTCTTATACTAACCTCTCCAATTACAGATTCTCCTGAATCAATTTTAACGTTATCAATAATGCTGTCAACTGATGTTGGATAGTTAATATTCACTAATTCTTCCCACATATATTCAACTGCAGAAAGCATATATCGTGTCATAATAAATTTCTTATAAACATTTTCATTCATTATTAAAGATAAATATTTTGTTTCGGTAACATCTATTCCTGTATCTAACAATAATTGTTCAGGTACATTTTCCTCAGTCCAATATATATCGTCCGCAATAAATGCTGAATATGCTACTTTTGTTGGTAGAGCATTATAGATTTCTTTTGATGCATTTGTAGATTCATATGGAACTTCAATAAATGATAAGCCTTGGTCTACATATGCAATATCTGGAAATACCGAAACTGTCAATGTTTTTCCTCCATCTGCCACATATTGTCCGTATCCTAAAACTCCATCTAATCTTTGAGCATCAGTAAGAGTTTGAAATAATGTTGTTCCATCTATTCCTAAGTCTAGTGCTATTGTTGAATTATATGTATCATAATCAAGGTATACTGTTGAATTTTCTCTTACAGTAAATCCTAATTTATCACCTAAAATAGTTTGAAGGGTATTTTTTAGTTCAATAGCAGTGCTATCAAGCACTATGTCATATCTTCTTAATGTTACAATGTCTGCATCAAAAGAGTATATAAAAATATTAACATCGTCTGGGGAATAATACATTCCAAAGTCATAATAGCCAGTATTTGTAGTGTTAACAGTCGCATCTAAGATATATGGAATATCAACACCTCCATCTATTAGTTTAAAGGTAAAAGCTTCTGAATTGATACTAAAAGTCGATACTTTTAAAAAGTCACCATTATTTCTAAATCCACTTTCATTTACTAAAAGGAATTTTTTAATTTCAATAGAACGGTCTCCAAGGTCAAATACGTTAATTAATGATGTAATAACATCTTTACT